>ERZ779626.273-NODE-273-length-34469-cov-30.960597_pt1 | contig 34469 bp, 28 predicted proteins | sample MGYA00514209_ERZ779626 | MGnify/ENA primary metagenome ERZ779626 (study PRJEB29562, sample SAMEA4376713) | mouse gut metagenome | isolation source: Cecum | study: EMG produced TPA metagenomics assembly of the A DSS colitis mouse model was used to assess the...
CCGGGCCGGTCGTTCGGCCAAAGCCCGAATGACGGCCCCGAGGGCGCGGGGCCGCGCAGGCCCCGCATCCCCCGTCCCGGCAGGGACTACCCCTCGCCGCCCGGAGGGCGGCGACCGCTCACTCTGCCATCATCGTCATCATCAGCTCCAGGTACTCCCCCTCCCGATAAATAAGCACCGGCACCTGGTCACCGACGTAGAGACTCCTCCGGATAACAAGCACCTCCTCCGTGCTGGCCACCGGCTGATTATTAAACATCACGATGTAGTCCCCCTCCTGGAGGCCGGCGGCGTAGCCGCTGAGGTTGGGGGTGAGGCTCTCCACCCGCAGGCCCAGGGCGCCGTCGGGCAGGGTGACGGGGATGCGGTTGATGGTCACCCCCAGGACGGGCTGGGGCAGGAGCTCGCCGTACTCGATGAGCTCGTTGACCCAGCGCAGGGCCAGGCTGGAGGGGATGGCGAAGCCCAGGCCCTCGATGGTATCGTACTCGCTCATCATCTTGATGGTGTTGATGCCGATAACCTGGCCGTACTGGTTGATCAGAGGCCCTCCGGAGTTGCCGGAGTTCAGGGCCGCGTCGGTCTGGATGAGAGTCATGGTCACCCCGTCCACATCCACGTCCCGGTTGATGGCGGAGATGCTGCCGCTGGTCATAGTGTTGCGCAGCTCGATGCCCAGGGGGTTGCCGATGGCGTAGGCCGGGTCCCCCACCCGCAGGTCGTCGGAGATGCCGAACTCCGCCGCCGGCAGATCCTGGCCCTCCACCTTCAGCACCGCCAGATCCATCTCCACGTCGTAGCCCACCACGCGGGCGTCATACTCCGCGTCCACCCCGTAGCTGCCGGTGATCAGCACCGAGCAGGAGCGGCAGCCGGCAATGACGTGGCAGTTGGTGAGGATGTACCCGTCGGAGCTGAAGATGACGCCGGTGCCCACGCTGCCGTAGGACCCGGTCTGCCGGCCCAGGACGGTGACGGCGGAGGGGGTGACCCGGTCGTAGATCTCCTGGGGCGTGAGGGCCGGCCGGTCCGCGGAGGAGGTCAGGGACAGGCGCACATCGCCGCCGGTGGGGTAGCTGGGAATGGTGATGGCCTCGTCGGAGAGCTCGCTGTCCCAATGGTAGTAGTCCTCGTCGTACTCCTCCGGAGGCCGGGGGCCGTGGTCGTCGGAGTCCGGCGCGCCGCCGGGGGCGGCCCAGCCGTACTGGTCCACGTACCAGATGCCTACCCCCAGGCAGATCAGGCCGATGAGCAGGGAGGCCCCCACGAACAGGCGCACGCCCCAGCGGTTCTTTTTGGCCTTTTCCGGCGGTGCGATCTCCTGGAGCCAGGGGGAGCGGGAGGCCGGGGCGGCGGGCCCGGCGGGGGCCGGGGGCTCCGGCGGGCGCATGCAGGGGGGCAGCTCCCGCTCACAGCGGAGCACCACCTCCCGCGCCTGGGCGGCCGGGCGGTAGGTCAGGACAATCTCCTGCTGCTGTTCAAATTCCAAACGGTTTTCATCCATGGCGGTTGATGGCCCCCTCATACGTTTACTGTGGATTGCGGCGGATACGGTCTCGGACTGTGGAGATTGTAATGTTTACGAAAATTTTTGTCCTGTTTCCATATTATATCTCTCCCTGGACATCTTACCATATGCAACTGGGCAATGCAACCGCTTTGTTACTTCCTGGATGAAAGTAAATTTTGTATACGCCATCCGGGATAACATTACAGCCATTTGAGGGTGAGGTTTCTTTCAAGCACAATATTGTAAATTATATCAAATTTTTGCTGACATGCTTAGAATTTTTTGGTATACTTTGCAATAAGCTAACATTCAATAAGATGTAAAAGAGGAGTTATTAATGAAAAAACTAATCTCGTTAGCACTTGCTCTGGCAATGGTGTTTGCACTGTCCATACCAGCAATTGCAGCACATGACTCAACTCCAAGCACACAAATTATGGTATCTCTTCTCCGTGAAAAAGGCTTTTCTGATGATTTCCTTGACCGCAGGACAGATATACAGTTAAGGGAGTTATATGAGCGTTGCAAGAATAAAGAGGTTGTTTTTGGTGGCTCTGAAATAAGTTATCTTAAGATTAATAGCAATGGTGGCGTGAGTCCTACAGGTATAATCCCCGATTACGATATGATATTAGAAATTTCTCCATTGTATGATGTTGGATCGGATCGTTATGGAAATAATACTTATGAAAAGTGCTGGGTATATGTTTATTATGAATGGACTCCCGGACGCCCTACGATTGCAAAAAAGGATGCTATAGCAATAAATTAAGATAGTAATATCTGGTCTTATAGTAGCTTTACACATACGGATTATTCTGATAGGAAGACGCCGTATTATACATACACGTCTCCTGCTGAAACTAATCAAGGTGGAATAGGTTATTTCGCGCATCTCGATCCTGAAGGATCTCATCTTATAGGGGATACGACTATTACCCTTCTTCCTGCAAAGACTCCGCTCTATCCTGCCTCCTCGGGAGAATCTCATTTTACATCCGCAATTAATGCAAATTATGTTCATGACAGAAATCTATTACCTCTCGGTCTATCTTTTTCATATAAGGGAATGGGTATAAGTATAAATTCTACTTCAGGAACGGATTCAACTTCTGATAGCTATGTTGGCTATTACAAATGGAAACCATAACTATAATGCGTTAAAAAGGAAGAATTCCACTTTGTCTTGGCGCTTTAATTAACAATCCTATGACATTCCATAATGTCTTTATAGTTAAAAATGCGGACACTGTAATATTAATGCAGTGTCCGCATTTTATGACTCCTTTTCCGATACTATAAACCCGCCTAAACACGCGACAGAGGCTATGGTCGCCCCAGCACCTGCATCTCCGAATAACATCGCACCCAGAAGTGCCCCCAAAATGCCAGTTATTATGATACAAATGACGGCCAAATCTGATCTTTTCATAAATTAGCACTCCTCTTTCTTACACAATATTGAATAGAAAATTTTTTCATGAATAATTTATAAAAATACTCTTTCCGTTTCACTCTCTTTCAAAAAGCAGATTCATTTCCCGCTGGCCAAACTCTTCTCCTCCCCGGCCAGCTGGACGGTGAAGGAGAAGGTGGTAAGGCCGTCGGTGCTGGCGGCGGTGATCTTCTCCCGGTGCTGCTCTAGGATGGTGCGCACGATGTAGAGGCCCAGGCCCACGCCGTCCTTGTCCTGGCTGCGGGATTTATCGGACTTGTGGAAGCGCTCGAAGAGCAGCGGCAGCTCCTCGGGGGGGATGGTGTCCCCCTGGTTGCGCACGGTGACCACGGCCTTCTCCCCCCGCTTCTCCAACCCCAGAAAGAGGGTGGAGCCCTGGGCGGCGAATTTGGCGGCGTTTTCCAGCAGGTTGTATACCACCTGGGTGAGTAGGTCGTTGTCCCCCAGGACGATCACCGGGTCCTCCGGGATGTCCACGTCCACGTCCAGGCCCCGCCCGGTGATTTTTTTCTCCATGCTCACCAGCACCCGGCGCATGGACTCGGACAGGTCGAAGGGCGCCTTCTCCCGGATGAGGTCCAGGCTCTGGAGCTGGCTGACGTCCAGCATCCGGCGGACCAGGCGGCTCAGCCGGCGGCTCTCGTCGGAGATGATGGCAAGGTACTGCCGCTCCTCCGACCGGGAGATGACCCCGTCCAGGATACCGTCGGCGTAGCCGGCGATGGTGGTCATGGGAGTTTTCAGCTCGTGGGAGATGTTGGCGATAAACTCCCGGCGCTGCTGCTCGGTCCTCTGCAGGGAGTCGGCCATGGCGTTGAAGGCCTCCACCAGCTCGCCGATCTCGTCCTCCCGGCCGGTGTCGTGGACCCGCGCGTCGAAGTTGCCCTCGGCGAAGCGGCGGGCGGCGGCGGCCATATCACGGATAGGCTTGGTCTGCTGCATGGCGGTGGTGGCGGAGGCCACGAAGGCGATGAGCAGCACAGTGATAGCGGTCATGCCGAAGATGCCCAGGAAGGCCCGCCACATCTCGGTCATGGCGTTGGGCTCCGCCATGGCCAGAATGGGGCCCACCACAGAGCCGCTCTCCGCCGTGCGGGGGGGCACGGCCACCACGAAGCGGGGCTTCTCATAGATACCCAGGTCGGTGACGCCGGCGTAGGTCTCCCCCCGGTCAATGCGGGAGGTGATGTCCGCAGGCAGGGGCAGCTGAAGGGACTCCAGCGTCCGGTCGGTGCTGATAAAGGAGTTGATGCTGGGGAGGATGATGATAAAATCGGTGCCGCTCATCTTCTCAGCCACGGTGGCCAGCTCCTTCAGCTCCCGGCGGGTCTGGTCCCAGGAGTGGAGGAGGGAGGGCTCGTTGTAGGCGGTCACCGCCAGCTGGGCGATGGCCTCCGCCTTGTCCACCAGCTCGCCTCTTTTTTCGCTCATAATGTAGCTGTAGGTCAGCGCGAAGAAGGAGGCGCCCAGCAGGACAAGGGTCAGCGCCACCATTCCGACGGTGACGGTGAACGTCCGCCAGTAGATGCCTTTGAATCTGCTCATGGGGGCCTCCTTTGCCGCGCCGCTTCGCGGCGCGAGGGATCGTCGCTTCTGTGACGGGGGACGCGGGGGCTGCAGCCCAGCCCCCCTCGCGCCCGGAGGGCGCGCCGCCTCATGCCTTCGGCGTCACCTCAAACTTGTACCCTACCCCCCAGACCGTCTTCAGCGCCCACTGGTCGGAGACATTCTCCACCTTCTCCCGGAGTCGCTTAATATGCACATCCACCGTGCGGCTGTCGCCGAAGTAGTCGAAGCCCCAGACCTCGTCCAGAAGCTGATTGCGGGTGTAGACCCGGTTGGGGGTGGAGGCCAGGTGGTAGAGGAGCTCCAGCTCCTTGGGGGGGGTGTCCACCTTTTTGCCGTCCACCGTCAGCTCGTAGGAATCCAGATTGATCTCCAGCTTGTCGAATACCAGCCGCTTGCGGGTGTCCTCCGGGATCTCCGTGCGGCGGAGAACCGCGTTGATGCGGGCAATCAGCTCCTTCATCTCAAAGGGCTTCACAATATAGTCGTCCGCCCCCATCTCCAGGCCCTGGATGCGGTCGAAAACCTCGCTCTTGGCGGTGATCATAATAATGGGGGTCCGGCTGCTCTCCCGGATCTTGCCGCACACCGCCCAGCCGTCCATCACTGGCAGCATGATGTCCAGCAGAACCATATCCGGCTGCCAGGAGCGGAAGGTCTCCACCGCGCTGCCGCCGTCAAAGACCGCCTGAATCTCGAAGCCCTCCTTCTCCAGGTACATGCGGATCAAATCGGAGATGTTGTGGTCGTCCTCTACCACCAGTATCTTTCTCGCCATGCCTTCCCTCCCGTCCGCCGCCGCCGGGGCGGGGACTTTTTTTCAACATATTTCACATTATACCCGCCGGGGGGAACTTTGCTTGAACTTTTTGTAAATTGCGTCCGGCCCCCTATGAGCCCGCCCTCTACGCCGTCAAGCGCCAGGCGCACAGGCGGTAGCGGCCCTCCTGCAGCCCCTCCACCAGGGCGGGCAGACCCTCCAGGCAGGACGCGTCCGTCCCCAGGTGGAGCCCCAGGTCCTCCCGGAGGCGGCCCACGGCGTGGAGCAGGGCGGCGGTTTGGAGGGGCTTTGAGCGCTGGTCCAGGTCCGCCGACAGGCGCACACAGCCCAGGTCCGCCAGCAGCAGGTCCACCTCCGCCGCTCCCTCGTACCACACCAGCTCCAGCCGGGCGCAGGCGGACTGCCACAGCAGCTCCCGTGCCCGGCTTATCTCCTCCTCCATGCCGGGCTCCGTCTCCGACCGGGCCAGCAGGGCCACGCCGTGGCCCCCGGCCAGCAGGGCGCGGGCCAGCTCACCGTCCCCCTCCAGCTGCTCCAGGGGCAGCAGGAAGGTGGCCTGCACCCCCTCCAGGGTCTCCAAAACCGCCAGGGTGTCCGCCTCGGACCGGCTCTCGATAAGCAGGTAGACGGTCTGGCCCTCCGCCGCCAGGGGGGGATCCTCCTGAGACGGGACAGGGGGCAGGTCCGGCTCCACGGCGGCCAGGGACCGCTCATAGTCGGCGTAGTAGTCCCGCATCTGGGTGGCGGCGGCGTCGATGAACCGGCGGTCGTCCAGAATGACGCTGCTGCTCTTGACCCGGATGAGGGGGGCGGTCTCCGTCTCGTTGTAGCTCCAGGTCAGCCCAAAATACCGGCAGACCAGCTGAAGGGGCAGAAAGACTACCCCGTTCTGCTCAATGGCGTGGTAGCCGGTGTAGAGCTTGCCCTGCTTGTCGTAGACAATCTGGCTCTCCAGGTCGAAGCGCAGGTCGATCTTGTTGGTGTAGAGAATAGCCAGGCCCATGATGTCGTTGCGCACATAGAGGACCCCCAGGTCTGTGCCGTCGAAGAGGCGGCTTGGCACGTAGAGGGTGCCGCCGGAGTAGAAGGGCATGGTGTCCGCCTCCAGGGGCAGCACCGACTCGTTGGCGGCGGTAAAGTAGACCCCCTCCAGGGCGGCCCGCCCCCGGACGGGGGCCAGGACCGGCAGCAGCAGGACGGCGGCCAGGAGGAGGGCGAACAGACGGCGCTTCATAGGCGGGCTCCTTTCCGGGGGAGTTGTTTTCTGCTATTCTACCACAGATGGGGGCCGGTTACAATGGGAATGTGGCCGCGGCGGCGGAAATCCGCGCCCGCAGTCCAAAGGGCGGGCCCCGCGGCCCGCCCCTACATCTCCTTGATCTGGTGCCGCAGCTGCCGGAAGGACCGGCCGTGGAGGTTGTTGCGCTCCACCAGCTGGGCAATGCTGCCCTCGGCCTCCTCCACCTCCGCCTGGAACTCCCTGGCGGAGACCCGGACGGCCCCGTGACCCAGGATAATCAGCTGCTCCAAGTTGTCCGACGTGGCCACCCGCACCCGCCGGTCCGGGTTTTCCCGGGCAATCTCGTAGGTGGCCCGCTCGATGTAGGCGTCGGCGGTCTCCGCCTCCTTGGTATACACCACGTGGATGTTCCGGTACCGCTCCACAGACCCCGGATTCCCCTTGACCCGGTAGGCGTCGAAGACCAGGATCAAATGGCACTTCTTAAACCCCTGGTAGTTGCACAGCAGGTCCATCAGCAGATACCGGGCGTTCTCCAGGCTCGTCTGGGCCATCCTCTTGAGCGCCTCCCAGGCGAAGATGATGTTGTACCCGTCCACCAGCAGAAACTCCGGCCCCGCGGCCCGCTCCGGGACGGTGCGCCGGATCTGGGTCCTCTCCGGTTTTTTGGCCGGGCGGAAGGCCCCGCCGGGGTCCGGCCCCCGCCGCTTTACCTGTCCGTAGGTCCGCTCGAAGATGGCCTGAAGGGCCTCGTCCTCCGCCCGGGCGGCGGGGCGGGGGAGGGGAGGGGGGCGCTCCTCCTCCGTCTCCTCCGCCGCCCCGGCGCTCTCCAGGTGGGCGTAATTTTTCACCTGGTCCCACTTCACCGAAAAGCCCGCGCCGTGGGCGCAGAAGACGGAGTCCGGGGTGTTGTCCAGATCCGCCTCCGGATCGTAGCCGGCGGCGTCGACGACCTCCTGGGCGTTGTGGCAGGCCTCATAGCCCCCCAGGGTGCAGCTCAGCCGCCCCTGCCCCCTGGTGTAGGCGGCCACCATCTGCCAGTATTCCCCCATCTCCGACACCGGCGCCCGGCCGGTGAGCAGGGCGGTGTCCCCGGCGGTCTCCGGGGGATCGAAGCGGCCCCCCATCTGCTGCACGTCGGTCATGGCCCGGCCCAGGCTCTCCGCCGGCAGCTCCAGCCGGAAGTCGTACCAGGGCTCCAGCAGCACGCTCTCGGCCCCCATGAGCCCCTGGCGCACCGCCCGGTAGGTGGCCTGGCGGAAGTCGCCCCCCTCGGTGTGCTTGAGGTGGGCCCGCCCGGCGGTGAGGGTGATGACCATATCCGTGATGGGCGCGCCGGTGAGGACCCCCAGGTGCTGCTTCTCCCCCAAGTGGGTGAGGATGAGCCGCTGCCAGTTCCGGTCCAGCGCGTCCTCGCTGCAGGCGGAGGCGAAGCGCAGGCCGCTGCCCGGCGCGCCGGGCTCCAGCAGCAGGTGGACCTCGGCGTAGTGGCGCAGGGGCTCGTAGTGGCCCACCCCCGCCGCCGGGGCGGCGATGGTCTCCTTGTATACGATGCCCCCCGGCCCGAAATCCGCCTCCAGGCCGAAGCGCTCCCCGATCACCCGGCGCAGCACCTCCAGCTGCACTTGGCCCATGAGCCGCAGGTGAATCTGCCCCAGCCGCTGGTTCCAGAGGATGTGGAGCTGGGGGTCCTCCTCCGCCAGCTCCCGCAGCTTCTCCAGTGCGGCGTGGGGGTCCGCGCCCTCCGGCAGCAGCAGCTGACAGCTGAGCACCGGCTCCAGCCGGGGGGGCAGGTCGTCCGCCTCCCCGCCCAGCCCCTGGCCGGGGAAGGTGCGGCTCAGCCCCGTCACCGCGCACACGCTCCCCGCCTCCAGCTCCCCGGCGCTCCGGTACCTGGCCCCGGAGTAGACCCGCAGCTGCTCGGCCTTCTCCTCCCAGGCCGCGCCGTCCCGGTCCCGGCCCGTCACCCGGTCCTTGACCCGCAGCGCGCCCCCGGTAATCTTGATGTGGGTCAGCCGGGCCCCCTGGGCGTCCCGGCTGATCTTGAAGACCCTGGCGGCGAAGTCCCCGCCCCGCTCCGGCCTGGGGCCGAACCGGGCCAGCCCCTCCAGCAGGGCCTCCACGCCCTCCAGCCGCAGGGCCGAGCCGAACCAGCAGGGGAACACCGCCCGCCGGGCGATAAGCCCCGCCAGGGTGCCGTCGGACAGCGCCCCCGTCTCCAGGTACTCCGTCAGCGCCTCCTCCGAGCCGGTGGCCGTCTCCTCAAACAGCGCCTCCCGGTCCCCGCCGAAGTCCGCGCAGCCCCCGTCCAGCCGGGCCCGGAGCCCCGCCAGCAGCGCCCCCCGGTCCGCGCCGGGCAGATCCAGCTTGTTGACGAACAGGAACACCGGCGTCCCGTGGCGCTCCAGCAGCCGCCAGAGGGTCAGAGTGTGGGCCTGAACGCCGTCGGTGCCGCTGACCACCAGCACCGCGCAGTCCAGCACCCCCAGGGTCCGCTCCATCTCGGCGGAGAAGTCCACGTGACCGGGGGTGTCCAGCAGGGTGACCTCGGTGCCGTCCGCCAGGGTAAACGCCGCCTGCTTGGAGAAGATGGTGATCCCCCGCTCCCGCTCCAGCTCCTCGGTGTCCAGAAAGGCGTCCCGGTGGTCCACCCGCCCCAGGGAGCGGATGGCGCCGGTCTTATATAGGATGGCCTCGGATAGGGTGGTTTTTCCCGCGTCCACGTGGGCCAGTATGCCGATCACAAGCTTTCTCATGTTGGTCTCCCGGATGTTTTTCCCCCAGTATACCACACCCGGAGCGGGGGAGGGAAGGGGGTAATTTTCGGATATAGTCGACGCACTTGAGAAGCGGTAAAAAGGAGGAGAGGAAAAATGGCGCGGGGCAAGGCGGAGGATGCAGGCGGGCTGACGCCCGCCAAAGACGACAACGCCGCCCCGTACCATTTTGCACCCCGAACTTTACCGATTTTCAAGTGTGTCGACTATACAGGGCGCGGGGGGCGGCCGGATTGCTCCCGCCGCCCCCCGTATCACGCCGCCAGAGGCCCCTTATTTCCTGGCGGTGCACCCCGGCGCCTTCTCCTCCCACCGCTGGGAGAAGAAGGCCCGGTTATTCCTATACAGCCCCGCCAGCTCGTCGCTGTAGCCCAGCACCGTGCCGGGCAGGGCGGTCTCCATGGCCCCCAACAGGGTCTGCACCTGACTCTCGCTCATGCCCAGCGTGTACTGCTTGCCGTCCATGGTCCGCAGCACGGCGGCGTAGGTCTTGCCGGAGGGGATGCCGTTGGTGCGGTGCTGGGTGGTACTCTGATAGGCCCAGGCCACCTCCCAGGGGCGCAGCAGGATGCTGTTGGGCCCCTCCTGGAAGAAGACGTACTCCCCGTTCATGCGCACGCCGCATACCGGCTCGGCGGCCTCATAGAACCGCTCCGCCCGCTCTGCGGCGGCCTCCATATCCCCCGACTCGCTCAGCTTCCGCCGCAGCTGCTTCTGATAGCCGCCGGTAAGGGCCTTCACCAGGGGGAAGATGGCCAGAACCACGCAGATAAGCGCCACGGCCGCGAACACGGCCACCGTCACGAAGGTCTGCTTGCCCACCCGGCCCACGTCCAGGTAGTAGGGGAGCATCACCGCCTCCAGCTCCGCGTCCCCCTCGGCCAGATCGAAGTAATAGCGCTGGTCGTCCTCCTCCATCAGGCGCACGGTGCCCTTCACGTGCATCACCGGCATCTGCTCCGCCGCCAGATTCCCCTCCATGAAGTCCTCGCTGGCGTCCATCAGCGCCTCCGCCTCCTGCAGGGAGTCCTTGTGGACGTACAGCCCCATGTAGTATATTTCGTCGAAGTCCGTGAGGTACTGCATGCCCACGGTGCCCGTGCGCACGTTGTCGCGGTACTGCTCCACCTCCACATAGGGGGTGTAGAGGAAGTAGATGTCGTCCTCCACGTAGGCCCCCTCCATGGTCTCCGGGGTCAGCTCCGCCAGCGTCTTGGGGGAGAGGGTGCCCAGCAGCTTGTGGCACCCGAACAGCACAAAGAACGCCGTCCCCAGCGCCAGCAGCAGCACCACCCGCAGGATCACCTTGCGCAGGCTCTCTCTCTTCAGTTGGTTCAGCCAATCCATCAAAAATATCCTCCTTCGCACATCTGTATGGCCCGCCTCAGGGCCGTCCTTTTGAGGATAGCACCCTTTTTCTCCAATTGCAAGGCGCAAATATCAAGGAATTTTTTGTTGACAGGGGGGATTTTTTTATGTATAATAATCGTTGCTTGTCTCTCGGCAGGCATGAGGAGTCAACTGCGGGGGAAATCCTTTCCCGCCGTCGAGTAGTGGGGCGTCCCCGCTCCACAGCATTTTTTGATGTAGGAGGTGTATGCAAATGTTCCGTACCTATCAGCCCAAGAAGCGCCAGCGCTCCAAGGAGCACGGCTTCCGCAAGCGGATGAGAACTGCCAACGGCCGCAAGGTGCTCGCCCGCCGCCGGGCCAAGGGCCGCGCCCGCCTGACCCATTGAGGTCTCGGAGTTTGCAGCATCGCAAATAGGATAGACACATTAGAGGGGGACGGTCGTTTAAGCGCGCAGCGTTTAGATGACCGTCCTTACGGGTAGTCAGCCGATGAAGAAAACCGCCACTATCAAGGAAAACCGCACCTTCCAGCGGATCTATAAGCGGGGCCGCAGCGCCCTCACCCCCTTTCTGGTGCTCTACTGCCGGCCCAACAACCTGGGGCACAACCGCCTGGGTGTCACCGTCAGCACCAAGCTGGGGGGCGCCGTGGTGCGCAACCGCGCCCGCCGCCGGCTCAGGGAGGTCTACCGCCTGGCCCAGCCCAACCTGAAGCAGGGCTACGACCTGGTTCTGGTGGCCCGCGCCCGGTCGGTGAACGGGCCCTACGTCCGGCTTGCCGCCGCCTTCGACCGGGCCTGCGCCCAGCTGGGCCTGCGCCGGGAGGGGGAGGCGTGATCCGCCGGGCCCTGCTGGCGGCCATCCGCTTCTACCAGCGCCGTATCTCGCCGGGCCTCCCGCCCCGGTGCCGCTTCATCCCCACCTGCTCCCAGTACGCGCTGGAGGCGGTGGAGAAGTACGGCCCCTGCAGGGGCGGCTGGCTGGCCCTCCGGCGCTTTTTGCGATGCCATCCCTTCCACAAGGGGGACATGTACGATCCCGTCCCCTGAGAGCCCGTCTCTCAACGCGCCGCGATACAAGACAGGCTCTGACGAAACCGACAAGCGGAGGAACAATACGAATTATGTTTGGTACCTTTGGCAAGCTTGTGAGCATGCCCTTTGCCGCCCTGCTGCGCTGGCTGTACGCCACCACCGGGTCCTACGGTCTGGCCATCATCCTCTTCAGCCTGCTGGTCACCCTGGTGATGCTGCCCTTCCAGATGAAGTCCAAGCGCAGCATGGTCCGCATGGGCCGTCTCTCCAGCAAGCAGGCGGAGTTGCAGAAGCGATACGCGAAAGATCAGCAGAAGTACCAGGAGGAGGTGGCCAAGCTCTATCAGGAGGCCGGCGTCAACCCCGCCAGCGGCTGTCTCTGGTCCTTTTTGCCCATGTTCGTTCTGCTGCCCCTGTACTCCATCATCCGCATGCCCGTCACCTACTTCATGGGCATCAGCGACACGGCCTGCGCCGCCCTGCGGGACGCCGCCGTCACCCTGGGCTACGATTTCGCCTCCCTCACCGGCGGCGTCAACAACGCCTATGAGCAGATCTTCCTCTCCGACTTCATCACCCTCAACTGGGACGCCTTCGACTGGTCCTCCATCGAGGGCGTGGGCAGCCGGCTGCTCCCCATGCACTTTGATTTCCTGGGCATCAACCTCAGCGCCCAGCCCTCCGGGGCCATCTCCGGCTTCAGCATGCACTGGGAGGTCGTCGGCCTTCTGCTGGTGCCCGTCATCGCCACCCTGCTCCAGTACCTGCAGACCATCATCATCAGCCGCAGCAACGGCCAGTCCGAGGAGCAGCAGAAGAGCATGCGGATGATGAACCTGATGTTCCCCCTGTTCAGCCTCTGGGTCTGCTTCTCCATGCCCGCCGCCCTGGGCGTCTACTGGATCGCCAACAGCGTCTGGATGATGATCCGCGAGGCCGTGCTGGGCAAGTTCTACGCCAAGAAGATCAACGAGGAGGAGGAGGAGCGGGAGGCCAAGCTGGCCGCCGCCCGCCAGATGCGCCGGGAGGAGGCCCAGAAGCGGGCCGCGGAGCAGCGGGAGAACCCCCCCAAGCGCCCCAAAAAGCTCCCCCCCAAGACGACCCCCGGCGAGAAGAAGCCCCCCACCACCGAGGCGGGCCGCGTAGGGGAGCGGCCCTACGCCAGAGGCCGCAGCTATCAGGCGGACCGCTATGAAGAGAAGGAGTAAACACTCGTTATGACAACTACATTCATTGATGTAACGGGCAAGACCGAGGACGAGGCCGTCAGCGCCGCCCTGGCCCAATTGGGCATGGACCGGGACCAGGTCTCTGTAGAGGTGCTGGAGCGGGCCAAGAAGGGCTTTTTAGGCATCGGCGCCAGCCCCGCCAAGGTGCGGGTGACCTACGCCGTGGAGACGCCTGCGCCCGACCGGAAGCCGGAGCCCCCGGCGCCCCGTCCCGCCGCCCCCCGGCCCGCGCCCGCCGCCGCTGCCGCGCCGGCCAGCGCCCCTCCCAGGGAGGAGCACCCCCGCCGGGAGCGTCCCGAGCGCCGCCGGAGCGACCGGCCCAGGCCGGAGCCCGCCCCCCGCTCCGCCGCCCAGGAGGAGGAGGCCCTGCCCGCCCTCCAGCCGGTGGACCTGGGCGAGCTGTGCACCGACGAGCGCGCCCAGAAGATCACCGCCTTCCTCACCGGCCTGCTCCAGCACATGGGCAGCAGCGCCCAGGTGAAGGTATATCAGCCCGAGGAGGGCCGCTACAAAGTCATTCTGGAGGGGGAGAAGCTGGGCCAGCTCATCGGCCGCCGGGGCGAGACTCTGGACGCCATCCAGCAGCTGACCAACTACTCCATCAACCGGGGCGGCGAGAAGCGGGTCCGGGTCCATGTGGACGCGGAGAACTACCGCCTCAAGCGGGAGCAGAGCCTCCAGCACCTGGCCCGGAAGGTGGCGGCCAAGGTGGTCAAGTACCGCCGCAACGTCACCCTGGAGCCCATGAACGCCTACGAGCGCCATGTGATCCACACCGCTCTTCAGGACGTGCCCGGGGTCACCACCTACTCCATGGGCACGGACCCCAACCGCCGCGTGATCGTGGCCTACGACCGCTCAGCGGCCCGGTAAGCGCAAAAAATTGACAGGGGCGCGGAACATGCTGTTCCGCGCCCCTGTTTTTTCCCCTATCGCCCGTGACCGATCAGGTCGCGGGCGGTTTCATCTGCGCCCTACCTGCCGCCAAAGCAGCGCTCCCAGGCCGCCCGCAGCGCCTCTTCTCCGCACCGGACGCTGCCCTGCACAAACTCCGGCTTGCCGCCGCCCCGTCCGCCGAGGGCGGCGTTCAGCGCCTTCGCGCCGCTCCGCAGGTCCCCGCCAGGCTCACTGACGGCGTACTGGTAGCTTACCCCGTCCCCGGCGAAGACGGCGCAGCGCCCGCCGCAGCGCTCCTGGACCATGCCGCACAGCTTCCGCAGGGACTCCGGGGACATGGGGGATTCCACCAGGAGCACGTCCCCCGCCCCGGCGTACTGCGCCGCCGTCCCGGCAAAATCCCGCTCCTCCAGGGCGGCGACCCGGCCCCGCAGGGCATACAGCTCCTTTTGCAGCCGCTCCACCGCCTCGGCGGTGGAGCGGGGCTTGGCGGACAGCAGCTGGGAGACGGCGGCGTTCTGCCCCGCAATGGTGTTCATCCACGCCAGGGCGCGGCCCCCCGCCGCCATCTCAATGCGCACCCCCTCCCGGAACCGCTGGCAGGAGATGAGCTTCACCAGCCCCACCTGTCCGCTGCTCCTCACGTGGGTGCCGCAGCAGGCGCAGCAGTCCGCCCCCGGCCAGGCCACGATCCGCACCTGTCCCGACAGGGCCTTCTTGCTGCGGTAGGCCATGCCCTCCAGCTGGGCGGGGGAGGGGAGGGCCGCCTCCGCCGGGTGGTCCTCCCAGATGTACCGGTTGGCCCGGCGCTCCACCTCCGCGACCTCCTCCGCCGACAGCTCCCGGTTGAAATCGATGGTCACCAGCTCATGTCCGATGTGGAACCCCACGTTGTCGCACTGAAAGGCCCCGCACAAAATCCCGCTGACGATGTGCTCCCCGCTGTGCTGCTGCATGAAGTCGAAGCGCCGGTCCCAGTCGATCACGCCGGCAACCTCCGCACCGGCTTCCACCGGGCCGCCGCAGTAGTGGACAATCTGCCCGTCCCTCTCCCGGACGTCGTCCACCTCCACGTCTCCCAGGCGGCCCCGGTCCGCCGGCTGGCCGCCGCCCTCTGGGTAGAAGGCGGTCCTGTCCAGCACTGCGGCCCACCGGCCCTTCTCCTCCCGGCACTCCAGTACCCGCCCGGTAAACGTCCGCAGAAAGGCATCCTCGTAGTACAATTTTTCCGTCATGGGTGAATGTCCTCTCAATCATGAAATGGTGACCACCAGCCGCCAGACGGACCCCGCCAAAAACCAGCCGAGGACGGCGGAAGCGGCGTTGGCTGTAAGGCCGTAGACAAAGGCCCTGTTTTTAGACTGGCCTTGCAAAAAGCGGCGGTACAAAAGGGCCTCCGCCAGGGCTATGACCAGCTCTGCGGGGACAACGAGAAGCAGGAACCACCAGCCAAAGCCGTCCCGGACGATGTGGAAGCTCATAAACACCGCCAAAGCCCCCTGGGTCGCCAGGTTCACCAGGAGGAAGGGCCGCCAGCTGCGTCTCCAGTCAAACCGGAAGGCCAGCAGAAGAACGCCCTCAACCAGGAGCGTGGGTAGGAATGTGGCCAAAAACTGCAGCGCGTACCCCGCCCACACCGTCGGGACCCTGACGGTCCTCGCCGCCCAGTCCAGAACAGCGGAGGATTGGAGCACCTCCCGCTCCAGTGTCTCGGACACCCACGTCTCCCCGGACTGCGTGACCACCAGGATCCGGTAGGCCTCCGGCACGCCCAAGTAGCCAAAGGTATGGACCCCATCCTCACCGGTCAGATCTCCCCAGATGGGAATGCCGGTGCCCTCTGTCACACAGGCGTGCCACCCCTCTGGCACCGCCGCCAGGAGGGCGGAGAGCATCTTCTGGTCTAGGGCGTCCCGCTCCTTCTGACTCAGCCCGTTTCCACTCCCGCCCTCCGCCAGGAGGTCTAGATAATAGGGCTCCTCCGGGCCGTTCACCACCTTCACCGCCAGCTGGGGCTTGGGGCCCGTGTCCGCCAAAGCCGTCCCGGCCAGCAGAACTGCCGCGAGGAGAAAGAGTAGGATACTGTGCAAATTCCCTCTCATGGGTGTTTCCTCCCTAATTATGCTGTAGGGGCGCCTCCAGCAGCCCCAGATCGTACTTCCAGCCCAGCACCCGCCGGACGGCCTGGTCGACGGCGCTCTCCTCCAGGACCCCGCCGGCCACCGCGTCCACAACGGACTGCACCTGGCTCCCGGCGCTGCCGGTGATCACCATGTCGTTTCCCGCCAGCACCGCCAGCACTGCGGCGGAGCCCTCCTTGGCGTAGCTTCCCACCGCCCCCATGGCCAGATCGTCGGTGATCGCCACGCCCTCAAAGCCCAGCTCCTCCCGCAGCACCTGGTGGACGGCGGGGGAGAGGGAGGCGGGCAGCTCCCCGTCCATGCACGTCACAATGTTGTGACTGACCAGCACCGCCCCTGCGCCCGCCTCGATCCCCGCCCGGAAGGGCAGAAAATCCTTCTCCAGGAACTCCTCGTAGCTCCGCTCGTCCACGGCGGAGCCTGTGTGGGTGTCCCTGTTGCTGCCATAGCCGGGGAAGTGCTTGAGGACGCAGCCGATCCGGTAGACGTGGTCCTCTATACTGCCGTCCTCGTTGACCTTGCGGAACGCGGCGGTAGCCGCGTGCTCCACGACCCACCGCACATATTCCGCCGTAGCCTGGGCGTCCTGGCCGAAGGCCCGGTCGTAGATGAAGTCCTCCGGATCGGTGGACACGTCCGCCACCGGGGCGAAGTTGACGTTGATGCCGCAGGAGAGGAGATCCCTGTTTTTGTAGGCGGCGTCGTCCCCGATGGCAGACCACCTGTTTTCGGCAAACAGCTCCTGGGGGGACTTGCACTTCTCCGCAAAGAGGTTGGGATTCCGGCTGGCCCTGGCCACGGTGCCGCCCTCCTCGTCCACCCCCACCAGCAGGGGCGTCCCGGCGGCGGCCTGGAGGGCCTGGATCTTCTCCTCGAAGGCCTCCCGGCTCAGCCACTCCCCGGCGGCGTCCTTAAAGTCCTTGGTGAACAGCAGCACCCCGCCCACATGGAGGTCCCGCACCTTCTCCTCCGCCTCCACATCCGGCAGCTTCATAAAGAACAGCTGCCCCGCCTTCTCCTCCAGGCTCATTCCCGCCAGCAGCGCCTCCACCGCCGTCTCCCTGGGATCCGGCTCGGGCTCGGGCGCAGGGTCCGGCTCGGGCGCAGGCGCCGCCTCCGGCGGCTCCTCCACGTCCGCGGTCCCCGCCGCCGGAACCTCCGCCGGCTGTTCCTGCTCTCTCCGGCCGCATCCCCCCAGCAGGAGGGCGGCCAGCAGAAGAAGCCCCATTGTTTTCCAGAGATGGCGCATACAACCCCTCCTGTTCCGCCGCGTTTATTCCTCTTCTGTCTCCGTCACCGCGATATGCAGCTCATCCAGCTGCCTCTGCTCCACGGCGGAGGGCGCGCCCATCATCAGGTCCTGGGCATTCTTGTTCATGGGGAAGGGGATAATCTCCCGGATGGACTCCTCGCCGGCCAGGAGCATGACCATCCGGTCCACCCCCGGAGCGATGCCCGCGTGGGGCGGCGCGCCGTAGCAGAAGGCGTTGTACATAGCGGGGAATTTGCTCTTCACGTCCTCCTCGCCCAGCCGCACCAGCCGGAAGGCCTTGACCATGATCTCCGGGTCGTGGTTGCGCACCGCGCCGGAGGAGAGCTCCACGCCGTTGCACACCAGATCGTACTGGAATGCCGTGATGCTCAGGGGATCCACATCGCCCCGGATGGCCTTTTCCAGGATCTCCGCCCCGCCGTTGGGCATGGAGAAGGGGTTGTGGCAGAACTCCAGCTCCCCGCTCTCCTCGCCCATCTCGTACATGGGGAAATCCACGATCCAGCAGAACTCGTACTTCTCCTTGTCCATATGGTTGGGGCACAGGGCCCCCAGCTTGCTGCGCAGCACACCGGCGGTCTTCTGGGCCGCGCCCTTCTTTCCGGCGGCGAGGCCCACGAAGCATCCCGGCTGAAGCCCCAGCTTCTCCACGGCCTCCTCCTTGAGGGGCTGGACAAACTTGGAAATCCCGCCCACAATTTCCCCGTTCTCGTCGTACCGGAACCAGTAGGCCTTCTCGCCGGATTGGACCTCCACGTCGGCGCACAGCTTGTCGATCTGCTTCCGGGGCGCGCTGAAGTCCGTGACCACGATGGCCTTCACCGTCTGGTTCTCGAAGGGCCCGAAGCCGCAGCCGCCCAGCAGCTCCGTGGCGTCCTGCACCGTCAGGTCGATGCGCAGGTCCGGCTTGTCGGAGCCGTAGGTCTCCATGGCCTCGACGAATCCAATCCGTTTAAAAGGCGCGGAAGATGCCCGGTTGTATAGGCCGTACTTGGCGAAAATCGGCGGGAAGACCGCCTCGATCACCCCGAATACGTCGTCCTGCGTGGCAAAGCTCATCTCCATGTCCAGCTGGTAGAACTCGCCGGGGGAGCGGTCTCCCCGGGCGTCCTCGTCCCGGAAGCAGGGGGCGATCTGGAAGTACTTGTCAAACCCGGAGGTCATCAGCAGCTGCTTGAACTGCTGGGGGGCCTGGGGCAGGGCGTAGAACTTGCCGGGGTGCTTCCGGGAGGGCACCAGGTAGTCCCGGGCCCCCTCGGGGGAGGAGGCGGTGAGGATGGGGGTGGTGATCTCCAAAAAGCCCTGCTCCGTCATGGCCGCCCGCAGGGCCGACACGACGTTGCAGCGCAGAATGATGTTCTTTTTCACCTCCGGGTTGCGCAGGTCCAGATACCGGTACTTCAGCCGCAGGCTCTCGTCGGCCTCCCGGCTGTGGTTGATCTGGAAGGGGAGCTCGTTGTAGCGGCAGCGCCCCAGCACCTCGATCCTCTCCGGAGCCACCTCGACTTCGCCGGTGGGCAGGTTTTTGTTCTTGCTGCTCCGCTCCCGGACGACGCCCTCCACGGAGATGGTGCTCTCCTTGTTGAGCCCGTGGACGATCTCCATCATCTCCGCCGTCTCAATGACCACCTGGGTGGTGCCATAGAAGTCCCGCAGGATGACGAAGGCAAAATTCTGCCCCACCTCCCGCACATTCTCCATCCACCCGGAGAGCTTCACCCGCTGTCCCACGTGCTCCATCCGGAGCGCGCCGCAGGTATGGGTCCGATTCTGTTTCATCGCAAAATCACCTTTCTTTTGATTAGTATTCGTATAATATCCTACAAGATCAACTAATTGAAATCCCTTTTTCCTCTCCGCGCCGCCCCACAACCCGCAGCGCCGCACAGATCTCCCGATTCCCAGTCCACGTCCGCCGGGGCAGGAGGGCGTCCGCTCACCCCTTGATCACCCGGCCCGTCCTTCTCTCCTCCAGGCCCTTTTTCACTCTCTCCAGGGTACCCGAAAAGTCCAGCTTCGTCTGCTCGCCGCTGACCATATCCTTGCAGGCCACCACCTGCTCTCTGATCTCATCCTCCCCCAAAAACACCACATAGGGGACCCCGATTTTGTCGGCGTAGTTCATCTTGGCCTTAAACTTTCTCTGCTCGCTGTACAGCTGCACCCGCACCCCCGCATCCCTGAACCGGGTGGCCAGGGCCGCAGCAGGGGAGAGGTCCTCCACCATGGGCAGGATCAGTACATCCGCCGGCGCGGTGTTCATCGCCTCATTGAGCATCCCCTGTTCGTTCAGCACATAGAACAGCCGGGTCAGCCCGATGGAGATTCCCACTCCAGGCAGTATTTTATCGGTATAATATTCCGACAAGTTGTCATATCTGCCCCCGGAGCACACGGAACCGATCTCCGGGTGGTCCAGCATCGTGGTCTCGTACACGGTGCCGGTATAGTAGTCCAGCCCCCGGGCGATGGTCAGGTCCACAGCGAAATGGTCCCCCGGCACCCCGAAATCCCTCAGGCAGCGCACCACGGTCTCCAGCTCCTGCAGCCCCTGGTCGAAGAGCTCGCTGCGTCCCCGGTAGTCCCCCAGGGCCGCCAGCACCTCCTGGCTGCCGCCGGTGATGCCGATAAAGCGCAGGATCTCCCCGGCCTGCTCCTCCTCCGCGCCGCACTGCTCCACCAGCAGAGCCCGGACCTTCTCCGGGCCGATTTTCTCCAGCTTGTCCACCGTCCGCATAATGTCCCCGGCCCGCTCGCTGAGCCCCAGCATGCCGTAGAAGCCGTTCAAAATCTTCCGGTTGTTGACCCGAATCTGGAACCGCTCCAGCCCCAGCTTGGAGAAGACGCGGTAAATAATGGCGGGGATTTCGGCCTCATTGGCCACATCCAATTTTCCGTCGCCGATGATGTCAATGTCCGCCTGATAGAACTCCCGGAAGCGCCCCCTCTGGGCCCGCTCCCCCCGATAGACCTTGCCAATCTGATACCGCCGGAAGGGGAAGGCCAGCTCCCCGTAGTGGAGGGCGGCATACTTCGCCAGGGGCACGGTGAGATCGAACCGCAGGCTCAAATCGCTGTCCCCCTTGGTAAACCGGTAAATCTGCTTCTCCGTCTCTCCGCCGCCCTTAGCCAGCAGCACCTCGCTGGCCTCAATCATCGGCGTATCCAGGGGCGTAAACCCATAGAGGGCATAGGTCTCCCGCAGCGTCTGCATCATGGTCTCCATCATAACCTGCTGCTTCGGAAGCAGCTCCATAAACCCGGAAAGGGTTCTCGGCTGAATTTTCATCGTCATCAAACTCCTTTTCTTCCCGCGCCCGCACGCGGGATAAACTTTCTATAAAAAGGCGTCCGCACCCCACCCTGCGGTGCATTCCAGAGAGGCGCCGCAGTCTGTTCCTCCAGGTATTGGCACTACCCTAAGAACACTCCCAAACAGAAGCAGAAGTCCAGAGAGGCGGCCAGCACCAATTTAGGCACCCCAGACCTAGCCTCGGGCGCAAAACAAATCAAACACATGAGGAATCCAAAACCTCCGGTTTTGGCAATTTTTTGGTTACTTTTTGTTTGCACAAAAAGTAACAGGGCGGCCTGCGGCCGCCGGGCCAGTCGTTCGGCCAAATGCCGAATGACGGCTCCGAGGGCGTGGGGGCGCGCAGCCCCCACATCCCCCGTCCCGGCAGGGACTCCCCCGCGCCGCCGGAGTCAGCGCAAAAAAGCAATGCTCCCGTCCCCTGTCTTAGCGGGACGAGAGCATGACGTCCGTCATACTTCCGTGGTGCCACCCACATTCGGCGCAAGCGCCCTCCATGTCCGCCTTCCGGCTGCGGCGGGACAGACCGCGGGCGTCTCCGCCCCCGCTCAGGCGCTGTCGTTCACCCCGTCCTGCCCGTGGTCCGCTTCCAGCCATGCGGCGGCCCTCTCTGTCCGGCGGGCGGGGCTACTCTGTCGCCGTCCTCGCGGTGTGCCAATATCAGCCATTATAGCCGATCTTTCCAAAAAGTCAATCCATTTTTACCGGTTCCACTTGTTTTTCGGATTGACGATATTCCGCCAATCCAAATCCCCCCGGTCCATACCCAGCACCAGCATCTCCGCCGTCGCCACGTTGGAGGCGAAGGGGATGTTGTTCTGGTCGCAGAGCCGGGAGATATACAGCAGCTCCTTCTCCATGGAGGAATCGTTGGGGTCCACAAAAAAGAGGACCATATCCATCTCATTGTAGGCGATCCGCGCGCCGATCTGCTGGCTGCCGCCGTGCTGGCAGGAGAGGAAGCGGTGGACGTGGAGGCCTGTGGCCTCGCTGACCATCCTGCCGGTGGTACTGGTGGCGCACAGGTTATGCCGGGAGAGGATACCGGCGTAGGCCGTGCAGAACTGGACCATCAGATCCTTTTTGTTGTCGTGGGACATCAGGGCAATATACATAATTCTGATTCTTCCTTTCTGTTTCCGAGGAGGGTCATCTGATCTTCATCAGCGGCGCCCTCTGCCCGTCGATCCTTCGTGCAATGTTGCGGTAAGCAATGGCGGCGCAGTCGTTGCCGCTGAGCAGCAGCGGTATGCTCCGTCCCGCGTACAGCGGCATGGTCTCGTCCTCCGGGATAATGCCCAGCAGGGGCAGCCCCGCCGCGTCGATGGCGTCGTCGATGGTCTGGTGCAGGCTCTTGAGCAGCTTCCTCCTGCACCGGTTCACCACCAGATGCACCTGCCCGCCGCCCAGCTGCTCCAGCTCCATCACCGTCCTCTGGGCGTCCCGCAGGCTGCTGGCCTCCATGGTGGTGACCACCACCGCCTGGTCCGCCCCCGACACCGCCAGCCGGAACCCCGCGCCCAGCCCCGCCGGCGCGTCCACCAGGCAGTAGTCGAAGCGCTCCCGGACCTCCGGCAGCATCTCCGCGAAGGCCTCCCGGCTCACCTCCCCGGCGCCCACCCCCGCCGGGGCCGTCAGCAGGAAGAGTTTTCTCTGGGCCGGGTGCTCCACCGCCCCCTCCTCCAGGGTGCAGCGTCCGCTGATCACATCCGTAAAATCCATCACCGCCCGGTCCGTCATCACCAGCGCGATGTCCAGGTTCCGCAGCCCCACGTCGCAGTCCAGGCACAGCACCCTGCGCCCCATCTGGGCCAGGGCCATCCCCACGTTGGCTGTAAACGATGTTTTTCCCGTGCCTCCCTTTCCGGAGACCACCGTGATCACTTGACCCATTGGGGGATACCTCCTTACGCCGGCTGTCAGTCTGCCGCGCCTACGCCAGCCGCTGCTTTTTCATCACCGCGAATCGCCTGGGATACCGCTCCGGCGTCTCCCGGATCTTCTCCACGCACACCACCCGGTGGGCCACCTCTGTGCCGGGGATTGTGTAGTCCCGCACCCAGGCGGTCCGCCCGCCCAGGATCTCGATGGCCCGCTGGGCGCTGTCGATCTCCTCCTGGGAGTGGCTGGACTTCATGGCCAGAAACCGCCCGCCCACCTTTACTAGGGGCAGGCACAGCTCGCAGAGGATGGGCAGGGCGGCCACCGCCCGGCTGAGGGCGGCGTCAAAGCTCTCCCGGCGCTCTCTGGCGAACTCCTCCGCCCTGGCCTGGACGCAGGCGGCGTTGGCGAGGCCCAGGGCCCCGCAGCTCTCCCGCAAAAACTCCACCCGCTTCCCCAGGCTGTCCAGCAGCGTCATCTGCACCGCCGGCCGGGCGATGGCCACCGGCACGCCGGGAAACCCGGCCCCGGTGCCCACGTCCACCACTGTCCCCTCCTCCAGCCCCGCCAGGGGCAGCAGGGACAGGCTGTCCAGCAGGTGGAGCCGGGCCACCTCCCCGGGCTCTGTGATGGCCGTCAGGTTCATCACCTGATTTTTCTCCAGCAGCAGCCGGGAGAACGCCTCCAGGGCGGGAATCAGCTCCGTGCCCAGCCCCAGCCGGGGGAGGCCCTGCTCCAGCACCTTCCTCATTCCTTCTCCTTCAGCAGGTCCCGGATCTCCGCCAGCAGCTTCTCCTCGCCGCTGGGAGCCGGCGGGGGAGGGGGGGCTGCCTCTTTTTTCCGGGCCACCCGGTTGACCGCCTTCACCATGCAGAACACCACAAAGGCCAGGATCACAAAATTCAGCACCGCCTGGATGAAGTTCCCGTAGGTGATGACGGCCCCGCCCACGCTGACGCTCAGGTTGGCGAAGCTGGCCTCGCTGACGAAGACGCCCACGATAGGCATAATGATGTCGTTGATCAGCGAGGTGGTAATGGAGCTGAACGCGCCGCCCACGATGACGCCCACCGCCAGGTCCATCACGTTGCCCCGCATGGCAAAGGCCTTAAATTCTTCCAAAAACTTCTTCATTGCCTATCCTTCTGTCAAGCATGATCTCCCGCTCACTCGGCGGCGTCCTCCACGGCCTCGCAGGCCGCCTCCTTCACCTCCTGGACCGTCTCCGCTGCCTTCTCCGCCGCATCCGCCGCCGCATCGGCGGCCTTCTCCACGCCCTCGGCGCAGACGCCGTAGGCCACGCTCAGCTCGTCGCTGAACAGGTGGGCCTCTTTGTCCGCAGGGGACTTAAAGCCCAGATTCACGTCCACCTTTTTCTCCTCGCCCTCGCCGGGGCTCACCGTGGCCTGCCACAGCAGGGCCTGATACCGTTTCTCGCCCCGCTCCTCGTCCTTCTCCACCTTATAGGGGGTCAGACCTACCGCCAGCGCCGCCACGCCCAGGACCTTCCAGAAGTTCTTCATAGCCGTATTCTCCTTACAAAAAATTTGTTATACCTGTCACTTTACTCGGACGCTCCGCCCTTCTCCCTCTCCCGCCTGGCGGTTTCCTCCGCCCGCTTCTCCTCTTTCTCCTGCACAGCCTCCCGGATGCCGTTTCTGACCCCCCATTTGACCACAAAGTACAGGGCTACCAGCACCACCACAGCTGTTCCGAAGCTGATTCCCAGCTCCTCCAGCATACCCTCACCCACCTTTCTCCCGCCTGTTCCTGAAAGAAAAAGCGCCGGACAAAACCTCGCCCCCAAGGCGAAACCCGCTGCGGCTCCGGGATCTCCGCCCGGCAGCTATATAACGCTTCCCAACAGGAAATCCCATCAGTGCTTGGGGATCAGCACGCTCTTCCCGCCCATATAGGGCCGCAGGGCCTCCGGCACCTTCACGCTGCCGTCCTCCTGGAGATTGTTCTCCAGAAAGGCGATGAGCATACGGGGCGGGGCCACCACCGTGTTGTTGAGGGTGTGGGGCAGATAGTTCTTTCCGTTCTCCCCCTTCACCCGGATCTTCAGCCGCCTGGCCTGGGCGTCCCCCAGGTTGGAGCAGGAGCAGACCTCGAAGTACCGGCCCTGCCGGGGGCTCCAGGCCTCGATGTCGCAGCTCTTCACCTTCAGATCCGCCAGATCCCCGGAGCAGCACTCCAGCTGCCGCACCGGAATATCCAGGCTTCTGAACAGCTCCACGCTGTGCCGCCACATCTTCTCGTACCATTCCATGGACTCCTCGGGCCTACAGACCACGATCATCTCCTGCTTCTCAAACTGGTGAATCCTGTAGACGCCCCGCTCCTCGATGCCGTGGGCCCCCTTCTCCTTGCGGAAGCAGGGGGAGTAGGAGGTCAGCGTCTGGGGCAGGGAGGCCTCGGGCAGGATCTGGTCGATGAACTTCCCGATCATGGAGTGCTCGCTGGTGCCGATGAGGTAGAGGTCCTCGCCCTCCACCTTGTACATCATGGCGTCCATCTCGGTCTGACTCATCACGCCCTCCACCACATTCCGGTGGATCATAAAGGGGGGGATGCAGAAGGTGAAGCCCCTGTCGATCATAAAGTCCCTGGCATAGGCCAGCACCGCCTCGTGGAGCCGCGCGATGTCCCCCATGAGGTAATAGAAGCCGTTGCCGGACACCCGTCCGGCGGCGTCCATATCGATGCCGTCGAACCGCTCCATGATCTCCGTGTGGTAGGGCACCTCAAACCCCGGCGCCGACGGCTCGCCGAACCGCTCCACCTCCACGTTGGCGCTGTCGTCGGGTCCGATGGGCACGGAGGGGTCGATGATGTTGGGGATGAGCAGCATCAGCCGGTGGAGCTCGGCCTCCAGCTCGGTCTCCTTCTGCTCCAGCTCGGCCAGCCGCTGGGCGTTGGCCTTGACCTGCTCCTTGACGCGCTCTGCCTCCTCCAGCTTGGCGGGGTCCTTCTTGGCCTGCCCCATGAGCATGCCCACCTGTTTGCTGAGGGCATTGCGCTGGGACCGGAGCTCGCTGGCCTCGGTAATGGACCGCCGGTTCTCCTCGTCCAGCGCCAGGACCCGGTCCACCAGGGGGATTTTCTCCTCCTGGAATTTTTTCTTCATATTTTCTCTGACGGCATCCGGGTTTTCCCGGATGAATTTGATGTCCAACACGGTTGTATTCCTCCTGTTGTATGTGACTTGGGTATTTTTTATGCCGGTCCGGGCGGGGGAGGGGGGGCTGCGGCACAGCCCTATGGCTTGCGGGGCCTGCGCGGCCCCGCGCCCCCCGGTTACTTTTTCCGCGAGGAAAAAGTAACCAAAAAGTCGCTGGACCCATGGTCCAGGCCCCTTTATTATGATTGACCTTTATTTTTGCGCCCGAGGCCAGGTCTGGTTTGTCTATATTCATACCGTCCGCTTACGTGGACTTCTGCGTCTGTCTTGGAGTGTCCTAGCGGCAGTCTTCGGGCGACAGGGCCGGAGGCTCGCTGTTTTTCCTGGGACGAAGCCCACAGCGCCGCCCCTCCACAGGCCGCCCTTTATGGACACTCCATTCCCGCGTCAATCCAGGAACGCTTCACGTGAAACATTTCCCAGTTTGCCCAGCGCCTCCAGCAGCTCATTCAGATCATCCACGCCGTAATACTCGATCTCCACCCGGCCTTTTTTCTTTCCGTGGGCGATGCGGCAGGCCCGGCCCAGGCGGGAGCTGAGGGATTTTTCGGCCTCGGCCACGTAGTCCACGGCGGGGGAGGGCTTTTTCTCCGCCTTTTCTTCCACGCCGCCCCTGGCCAGCAGTTTTTTAACCAGATTCTCCGTCTGCCGGACGCTGAGCCCTGCGGCCATAATGGTCTTCACCGCCTCCACCCGCAGGCTGGGGGAGAGGGGGAGAATGGCCCTGGCGTGGCCCGCGCTCAGCCGCCCATCGGAGATGAGGTTCTGAATGGAGCCCGCCAAATCCAGCAGGCGCATGGAATTGGCCACTGCGCTCCTGGACCGCCCCACGCTCAGCGCCGCCTGTTCCTGGGTGAGGCCGTACTCCTCCACCAGTGTTCGGAAGCCCTCGGCCTCCTCCATGGGGTTCAGGTCCTCCCGCTGGAGGTTTTCGATCATGGCCAGCTCCATGGCCTTCCGGTCGTCGGCCTCGATGATGACGGCGGGGATTTCCTCCAGCCCCGCCAGCCTTGCGGCCCGCCACCGCCGCTCCCCGGCGATGATCTGGTAGTAGCCCGACGCCAGCTTCCGCACGGTCAGCGGCTGAATCACACCGTGCTGCCGGATGGAGTCCGCCAGCTCCTCCAATTTTTCCTGGTCAAAGCTTTTGCGCGGCTGATTCCGGCAGCTCTCGATCTGCGACACCGGCAGCGTACTGGCCGGCATATTGAAGTCCGCAGAGAAGTCGTCGCCCAACAGCGCCCCCAGCCCCTTACCCATACCCTTTTCTCGTGGTGCCATAGGTGTGCGTGCTCCTTTTCGTCGGTAGTTATTCTTTTTCTTCACAAGAAAAAGAATCAAAAAGAACCCGAAAGATGGTCGTCTGTGCGTCGCCGCCTCCTGCGGCGAGGGGGGCTGGGTTGCAGCCCTACAGCTTGCGGGAGCTGCGCGCCCCCAGGATTCTGCACGGCCACATCGAGTGGCCGCGCAGAATCTAATTGTGCATGACCCCTCGATGGGGTCATTGCACAATCATGCCCCGCGGTTACTTTTTGTGCAAACAAAAAGTAACCAAAAAATTGCCAAAACCGGAGGTTTTGGATTCCTCATATATTGATTTTGTTTTGCGCCCGAGGCTAAGTCTGTTCTGTCTAAATTTGTACCGACCGCTTACATGGACTTCTGCTTCTGTTTGGGTGTGTTCTTACGGTAGTGCCAATACCTGGAGGAACAGACCGCGGTGCCTCTCTGCCATGCGCCGCAGGAAGGGGTACAGGCTCCTTTTGGAGGATTTAGGCGAATCTTCCAATAGTGCGTTCCCCTATTGATGGCTCTACCCCTTTAAAAGGCCGGCAGGCGGAGTTAGTCGATTACCAGTCCCCTAGATCAGATGCCCGAAGGATTTTCTCATTCACGTGGTGCCCAATCCATCAAAGACTCCACCCAATCCCCGTAAGTCCCCCGCCGGGGCGGCGCGCCCTAGGCCGCCGGAAGGCCGCCGGGCCGGTCGTTCGGCCGAAGGCCGAATGATGGCCCCGGGGGGCGTGGGGGCGCGCCACTCCCGCCCTATTTCTGATTCTTCCTCAGGAACTCCTCCGCCAGCGCCGCATACGCCTCGCTCCCCCTGGAAGTCCTGTCATACGCGTTGATCGGCTTCCCATGGCTGGGCGCCTCGCTGAGGCGCACGTTCCGGGGAATCACCGTAGCATATACCTTTCCGGGGAAGTACCGCTTGACCTCTTCCGCCACCTGGATGGCCAAATTGGTCCGGCTGTCGAACATGGTCATCAGCACCCCCTCCAGCTCCAGCTGGGGATTGAGACTGCGCCGCACCGCCCGGATGGTGTAAACCAGATCGCTCAGTCCCTCCAGGGCAAAGTACTCGCTCTGCACCGGCACCAGGGCGCTGTCCGCAGCGCACAGGCCGTTCAGGGTCAGCAGCTCCAGGGAGGGGGGGCAGTCGATAAAGATGTAGTCGTAGGAGGGGCTCAGCTTCTCCAGGGCCCGCCGCAGCAGGTGTTCCCGGTCATCGATGCTTACCATCTCCACCCCCGCCCCCGCCAGGGCCTTGGAGGAGGGGAGGACGTCCCCGTACCGGGTGGAGACCACCCGCCTGGCGGGCTCCACCTCGTTGAGCAGTACATCATAGATGCCCTTGGACAGGGATTTATCCACACCCATGCCGGAGGTGGCGTTGGCCTGGGGGTCAAAGTCGCACAGCAGCACCTTCAGTCCCTTTTCCCGCAGAGCGGCGGTCAAACTGACGCAGGTAGTGGTCTTACCCACACCGCCCTTCTGATTGACGACAGTCACGATCTTGCCCAAGGCACACCTCCGCCCCAGGGGCACAGCGCCCCAGTTTTTAGCTTATTTTCTAGTATAGCACAAAACTTCCGCATTTCAACACCAATCGGAAAATTTTTTCGCTCTTTTGGAGGAATTTCGTCCAAAAGCTCCGGCTGTCCAGTACGCCCTCCTGAGTTTTTTAAATGTTTCACGTGAAACAATAGAAAAAACGCCGCCCCAAGGGCGGCGCTCCACAGAGAGCAGGGGCGTACAGGCCCCCGTTTATCCCGCCCTTCGAAATACGCAACCCGCCGGACCACTCCCGGCGGCAGTATTTTGCGGGTTGCATCAACCGGAATGTACGCTCAGATCACATCATGGGAGAGTATCTCAAATTCCAAGGGATCGTCCAGCTTCACAAATTCTGTTATCAGATCCAAGCCCATGTAGTCCCTCTCCTCGCCGTTCTCGTCGCCGGTAAGACGGAGATGGAGAAGGATTCGATAATACCGGGTGATCTCCGGGCTGTCCAGGGGAAGCCACTCCGCCACCCACTCTTTGCCGTTGTGATACTTGTGCCGCAGCCGCCCATCCTTCATCTGGTAGGGCCGGTGTTTCTTGTCCCGATGGACATAGCCATAGGACACATCGCCCACATAATAGTTCCCCGTGAGGGATCGGATGTCGGGGAAGGAGTCCACCTCAGACATGAGATCATCACTTTTTGGGTTCAGGTAGTTTCGCCAGACGATCTCTTCAGCCAAGGACAGCATCTCCTCCCAGCGGGCGGCCATCGCTCGATACTCCTCCATAGTGACGCCGTCATCCACGTCAATGCGAGGCTTCATCTTGTCCTCCCAGGTGATGTAGGTATTTTCCGTGTTCTCCTTTTCAAAGATAATCTGATGGGGACGAACGCCCATCTTCTGACGGTGAAAAGACTTCCATAATTTCATAGAGAAGCGGCCTCCCTCTGTATTAAATCGGAGCAATTGTGATTTTCTTCATTATAAAGCAATTCCCGTCCAAAAACAACTTCCTTTCAGCGAGTATATCCATCCCACAGCAGGGAGGGGGAGGTGAAACCGGCGTACAACGCAGTTGACATTCCGCCAGCCGCCCCGGACTTTGGTTCTTCCTTGTTTGATTCGCGCAGGCACCCGCTTTGCGGGAAGCAGAACAGATCACCGGCGGGCGGCCGGATAAAAAGTTTCACGTGAAACAATCAGCTATTTCAAAATGCCGGTTTGTTTCACGTGAAACATTCTCATATTTTGTAACCTGCTTTTATAGGCGAGGGAGCCTGCCGCCCTGCTAAGACAATAATCCCTGGAGCACTTGGCGCATGATTCAGATGCTTTGACGCGGCAGGGCGGCAAAGGATGCGCTCAGACTCATACAACGTCTGTGCATACAGCTTCTTACTTCCGCGCGGTTACCAGCACGCCGCTGATTCCCGGCAAGGAAATCTCCACCTTTCCGGACTGCACCGCCAGCTCCCGGCCGGTGAGGGCGTCCATAGCCCGGCCTGCCGGCCAGTCCAGGGTGAGGCGGGCATCCGCCTCGCCGGCGTTCAGGGCGGCGATCACAGTTTCACCCCGCTGGTCTCTGGCAAAGGCCAACAGAGGACCCTGGGCCCAGAGCCAATGCAGAGATCCGGACTGGAGGGGGGCCAGGCCGCGCCGCAGGCGGCCCAGAAGGGCGTAGTACCACTGAAGCTCCCGGTCCTCCCGGCCCCAGGGGAAGGTCCCCCGATTCATGGGGTCCTCCCACCCCTCCATACCCGCCTCGTCCCCGTAAAAGACGGTGGGGGAACCGGGAAAGGCGTAGAGCAGCAGAGCTCCCAGGCGGAGGCGGCGGAGACCCAAAGCCCGCTGCTCCGGGGACATGGAGAAGGCTGCCCTGGCCCGGCGGTCCTCAGGCCGGCCACCGCCGCAGCCCAGGAGGGTCAGGGCCCGGGGGGTGTCGTGGGTGTCCAGCATGTTCATGGCGCTGTAAAAGGCGGGGGCGGGGTAGTTCTCCCGCAGGGTCTCCATGGCCTCCCGGAAGTCCTGGGCGGCGTAGGGCGCGCCCTCCTCATCCCGGCCCAGCAGGTAGGCCAGGGCGGCCAGCCGGAAGGGGTAGTTCATCAGGCCGTGGGTCTCCCGGCCCAGGAGATACCTGCGGCGCTGGTCATAGGCGATCTTGGTGCTGCCGTCCTCCCAGACCTCGCCCAGGAGGAAGCTGTCCGGCTTCTCCTCCATCATGGCCCGGCGAATCTCGGCAATAAAGACGTCAGGCAGCTCGTCGGCCACATCCAAACGCCAGGCGTCCGCCCCGGAGCGCAGCCAGCGGCGGACAATGGAGTCCCGGTCCCGGACGATGTAGTCCAGATAGGTCGGGTGCATCTCGTTGACAGCAGGGAGGGTGGAGATGCCCCACCACGCCTCGTACTCCTCCGGCCAGCGCCGGAAGGTGTACCAGGGGAAATAGGGGCTGTCCTGGCTCTGGGCCGCGCCGGGGGCGGGATAACAGCCCTGAGCGTTGAAGTAACGGCTGTCGCTGCCGGTGTGGTTGAAGACGCCGTCCAGCATCACCCGGATATTCCGGGCCCTCGCGTGGGCGCAGAGGCGGCGGAAGTCCTCCTCCGTGCCCAGCATGGGGTCGATGCGCTCATAGTCGGCGGTGTTGTAGCGGTGGTTGCTGGCGGACTCGAAGACGGGGCAGAGGTAGAGCGTGGAAACCCCCAGACGCTCCAAGTAGTCCAGGCCCTCCTCGATCCCCGCCAGAGTGCCGCCGTAGAAGTCGCAGCTGGGGTTGTCCCCCTGGTCCTCGGGCAGGGTCAGGGGGTCCTCCCAGTTTTGGCGGAGCTCCCGGCGGCCCACCAGGCCGTCAAGGTCCGGCAGGAGGCCGGCCCGGCGGAAGCGATCCGGGAAAATCTGGTAGGTCACGCCGCGGCCAAACCAATCCGGCGTGGGCAGGGAGTCGTCGTAGACCGTCTGCTGCCAGGGGAGGCCGTCCCGGTCCAGGAGGAGGGTGCTGCCGTCCTGCCGGGTGAGGCGGAAGGTATACCAGAGGAGATCCGGCTGGGAAGGGGCGGCGTAGGTGATGGTGAAAAGGGCGCAGTCCCCGGCAACACCGGCGGGAACCATGGGAAGCTCCCGGCGCTCTCCGGCAAACTCCAGATGCAGCAGGAGCGCGGCGGAGACAAAGCCCTCCGCCAGATTAGGGCGGAGGGTGAGGGTAATATTTGTCGCGCAGGGGACCGCCCCGAAGGGCGCTTTGCAGAGGGGGTCGCGGGAGTTGAAGGCAAATGTTTCCATAGGCAGAGCCTCTCCTTGAGAAAATAAAATTGACAATGTTTCACGTGAAACATTTTGAAAGCCAGTACAACTAAGCTGCACGGTCGGCGGGGCGGACCGGCAATGGAGCCGGTCAGGGGAGGAGGGTTCCCTCGGGGGTGAGGAGTACGCCCACGTCGCCGGGGGAGAAGTAGGCGTTGAGAATATCCACAGCGGTGGAGGCCAGGGCCGCGCCGGCCTTACCGCGCTCAATGACGATGGCCACCGCCACCTCGGGCTCGTCGAAGGGAGCGAAGCAGACAAATACGCCGTCGGCCACCGCGTCGCCGGTCTGGGCGCTGCCGGTCTTGGCGCCGGCGGTGACCACGCAGCGGGCAAACTGGGCTCCCACGCTGCCGGTGGAGGCCAGATCGCCCATGCCCTTCTTGACGGCGGCCAGGTTGGCCTCGTCCAGCTCCAGCTGGGAGAGGAGCTGGGGCTCAGGGCTGTAGAGCACCCCGCTGCCGTCGTAGGCGGTGACGTCCTTGAGAAGATGGGCCCCGTAGCGCTCCCCGCCCCGGACCAGGGTGGCAATGTAGTTGGCCAGCTGGAGGGGAGTAAAGAGCATATTGGCCTGGCCGAAGCCCGCCCAGGGGGCCTGATCCTCGCCGGGCTTGTTGGCGGGCAGGGTCCCCACCCGCTCCGTCAGCTCGATGCCCGTGGGCTGGCCCAAGCCGAAGGCGGCGGAGAACTCGTTGAGCCGGTCCATGCCCAGGGAGTAGCCCATCTGAGCGAAAAAGTAGTTGCAGGAGACGGTGATGGCCTGGCTGACGTTGATGCGGCCGTGACGGCCACGGGAGGAGTTGTACAGCCAGCAGTTGGCGTAGCTGTTGGGATCTCCGGGGTAGGTCCAGGAGCCCAGGGCATTGATTTTGGCGGCGGGGGTGATGATGCCGCTCTCCAGGGCGGCCACGGCGGTGAGGGGCTTGAAGGTGGATCCGGGGGCGTAGGCCCCGCTGATGGCCCGGTTGGTGTAGGGAGAGGCGGGGTTCTGGGAGAGAACGGGGTAGTCCTCGCCGTAGGTACGCTGGCTGAAGGTGGGGTAGGTGGCCAGGGCCAGGACCTCGCTGTCCTTCACGCTGACCACCGCCGCCGCCGCGCCCCGGAGGGCGTCCTCGTCCTCGGCGTTCATGGCCTCCACCGCCTGGGTGAGAATGGCCTCCACCTGGGCCTGGAAATCGATGTCGATGGTGAGGGCCACGGTGCCGCCGGGCTCGGGCTCGATGGAGTAGATCTCGCTGGTGATCTTCCCCTCCTGGTTGGTGGTGATCAGGCGGGTGCCGTCCCGGCCCGCCAGATAGGTCTCGAAGGCCTTCTCCACCCCGTCCTTGCCCACCTTGTCGTCCCGGTAGTAGTAGCGGTAGGCGGAGGCGTCGCCGCCGGACTCCCGGGCCTCGCTGTAGGGGGCGTTGAGGGCGGCCCGCTCCTCCTCGTCGTAGATGGGGCCCACCCGGCCCAGGATGTGGGCAGCGGAGTCGGTGTGATACTGCCGGTCCGCCCGGCTGCCCACCACCGCGCCATGGAAGGCGCCGTCGTTGAGGACGGAGATCATTTCCACGGAAATGTCTTCGGCGAACTGGTAGGGAACGGTGACCACCATACCGCCGGAGGCGGTGCGCAGCTCCCGCAGGCGCAGCTCGTAGAGCACCCCCAGGACCTGACGGGCCTGGAGGCCGGTGAAGTCGGAGGGGATGGAGAAGTCGGCGCGCATGAGCTCCAGGAGGTGGCTGGCGGTGAGGATGGAGGAAGTCTCCAGGTGGTAGCGCTCCAGAAGGGCGGCGCTCATGAGGGGGTAGGAGGAGGCGGCGGTGAGCTCGGTATCGGACCACTTGCGGTCGGAGAGGTAGCTCTGAAACCGGGCGCGCTGGGTGGAGGCGGCCTCCGTGAAGGTGTAACAGAAGGGGGGGCTCTGGGAGAGAGGGAGGCCGTCGGTCCACTCCACGCCATACTCCCGGCAGAGGTCGGTGAGCCGCAGCAGGGCGCGGGCCACGGCCTCGCCGTGGGACATGCCGGGCGTATCGGGGACCAGGGAGGGATCGAAGGAGACGGTGTAAATCTCTCTGTTGGAGACCAGGACCTTCCCATTGCGGTCGGTGATGATCCCCCGGAAGGTCTCCACCGTCTGGGTGGTGGTCACCTGGGTGGTGGAGCGGGCCAGATACTCGCTGCCGTTGATGATCTGCGCTTCATAGAGAATGCCCGCAAAACAGGCGAGACAGAGGAGAAACAGCCCAATCAAAAGGTTGGACCGGCGGTGAAATTGCTTTTCGTCCGGCATGGGGGGTCCTTTCTTCGCCGCCCGACCGGCGGCGAGGGGTGGATTCTTCTATTCGGAAGCTTATGGGGGCTGCGCGCCCCCACGCCCTCGGGGCCGTCATTCGGGCTTTGGCCGAATGACCGGCCCGGCGGCCACAGGCCGCCCTGTTACTTTTTGTGCAAACAAAAAGTAACCAAAAAGTTGCCAAAACCAAGGGTTTTGGATTCCTCATGTGTTGATTTGTTTTGCGCCCGAGGCCAGGTCTGCTTTGTCTAAATCGGTACCGACCGCTTCCCCGGACTTCTGCGTCTGCTTGGGAGTGTTCTTAGGGTAGTGCCAATACCTGGGGGAACAGATTGCGGTGCCTCTCTGACATGCGCCGCAGGAAGGGGTACGGGCTCCTTTTGGGGGGCTTAGGCGAATCTGTAATAGGGCGCTCCCCGTTGATGGCTCTGCCCCTTTGAAAGGCCGGCAGGCGGAGTTATTCAAGTG
>ERZ779626.275-NODE-275-length-34359-cov-5.681145_pt1 | contig 34359 bp, 39 predicted proteins | sample MGYA00514209_ERZ779626 | MGnify/ENA primary metagenome ERZ779626 (study PRJEB29562, sample SAMEA4376713) | mouse gut metagenome | isolation source: Cecum | study: EMG produced TPA metagenomics assembly of the A DSS colitis mouse model was used to assess the...
CGTCAGTCACAACATAAAATGTAAATTCATGACCATACGCATAATCTTCAAAAAAAACTTTTTTTTCATCTCTGCAGAACAAATCTTCAGTGAAAGTTTTTGCAGTAATAAATGTAGTACATACCAATCTGTCACGACCGCTCAAAGATTCATCAGTTCTTATAACAACCGGCAGATTTGCAGATTTTAAGTAATCAACAGCCAGCTGTGGTTTATCATAAATACCAAAACGCGGCGTAGGAATTCTCAGTTTATACAAAAACTTTTTACCTGCTGATTTGTTTATTGGAAAGTTTGCACTCTGTGCGCTAGGAGCAAAAATCAACTGATTATTAGCCTGAAATAATCCTGAAATATCATTTTTAATTGCAATTTCAGAAGATGCTATTGTTAAATCCACAGCATTTTCAAGAGCATATTCCAAAAGTTCCTGAACATTTTCTTCTCTAATATCAACGCAGGTGCATATTTCCTTTATCATTGAATTTCCCGGAGCAACAACAACTTCAGAAACATTGTCATATTGTGCAAATTTTTTAGCGAGTGCATATTCTTTTGCAGAGGCTCCGATTATTAAAACTTTTTTCTTTTTATCCATAAAAGAATTATATAACAAAAACCGCTAATCCATGTATATGATTTTATTAAGAAAAATTAAGTTTTTGAAGATAATTATGTTACAATAATGACAAATAAAAATTTATTCTTAAACTTGAATTATAAGTGAGGGTATAGTAGATATGGCAGGTATAGTAAGTTTATTATCGCAAATGTTTGTGCCACAGACAACGCAAGTAGCAGCGCCGGTGAGAAGTACAACATCAAATCCATACAGCAATAATCCGTTTGTAAATTATAACGGAAACAGCTTAAATTCTTATGCAAAAAATTCTCCGGTACGAGGAGGATATTTTGCTGGATATTACAATGGAAAACAAAACATTGTCGGACAACGTCTGTTCATAGAAGTTTAACCCCGATACAATTGACAATATCTTGAAAACAGGTTATAATAAGGGAAATAGTTAATAGGAAGCAGAATGATTATATGAAAAATAAATGCTTTTTGGGGTTTACAATAACAGAATTAATAATAGCAATGGGAATTATCGGAGTTATTTCGGCTTTGACTGTTCCTGTATTAATAGCGCACTATCAAACCCAGTCTTTACAATTAATTCTTAAGAAAACTTACGGTGAACTAAGACAAAATTTAGATATGTTTCAAACAGAATCATATAAGAAAAAGTTATATGCTTCCAGTTTGAGTACTCTTGACGGCTCTAAAACCGTAACAGAAACCGCAGGACGTTTCTTAACCAATTACTTTAGAGTAACAAAAGATAGCGATTCAACAGCACAACCTTGTTTTGCCGACAGTTACAGAACAATTGACAGTGCAGACAGAACAAATTTCAGCTGTAACAGCGGATATAACGTTTTACTAGCCAGCGGTGCTGCAATATGTTTAATACCGCCTGCAACAGATACCCCGGCAAAAGTTTATATTGACGTCAACGGACAGGATAAACCTAATATTGGCGGCAGAGATATGTTTACCGTATATATTTATGATGATTTCAGCATAGATGAAAAGGATATAACCCCTGATGTAATAAAAAGCGGGGATGCTAAAGGCGATAGAGATACTTTATTTAATGACAGCTGTAAAACTTCTTATGTTGGTGAAGGATGCTTTGGAAAAATCATTAATGACAACTGGAAAGTAAGTTACTAATGGAAAGGTATATGATGAATAAAAAGTCTGCATTTACATTAACAGAAGTTTTAGTGACACTTAGTATTATAGGTGTTGTTTCTGCTTTGACTGTGCCGACTTTAATGAACCAATATCAGAAAAAAACTCAATCTGTGCAAATAAGAAAATCAATAAATGATTTTGTATCAGCTATTGATATGCTTATAACAGAAGAAGGTAAAACCTCATTTAAAGCTACCAGTGTCTTTACTGATGTTCTACCGGATAACACTTCTGTTGACGGAATTCAAAATCTGATTGCACAGCATTTTAAGATTATTAAAACCTGTGATGCTAAAGCAGCAGGTTGTTTTGCTTCTGAAAAATACAGAACAATAGATAACACTTCTTCAGAAACTTTCCAATGTGAAGAAAAAGCTTATGTTTTAGCAAACTCTGCTGCAATCTGTGTGTCAAAAAAGGTAAACTCATCTCAAGCTCAGGTAGTCGGAAGACCGTATTTAGTTATACAAATTGACATTAACGGTATTGAAAAACCAAATATGGGCGGCAGAGATATGTTCAATTTTTACATAAACAAAGAAGGTGAATTCGATTGGAACAATCCGTCTACGATGTGTATGAACGGTCCTTGTACTCCATCTTCATCTACCTGCAAAACTTCATCAATAGGAAATAATTGTATTGGAGTTTTATCTGAAAATAATTGGATTATGGATTACTAAGAAAGAGAAAGATAACGATTATGAACAAAAAATTTGCATTTACTTTAACGGAAGTTCTTGTTACATTAAGCATTATAGGCGTTGTTTCGGCTTTGACAGTGCCGACTTTAATGAACCAATATCAGAGAAAGGTTCAAGCTGTACAAATAAGAAAATTTGCAAACGAATTAGATCAGGGATTTGAAATGCAAATTATTGAAGAAGGTAAAACTAAATTATCTTCAACTAATATGTGGAAAAAAATTATTAACAGCTCAGACCTTTCAGACTTAAGAGCATTTTTTAACACTCGCTTTAAAATAATTAAAACCTGTGAAAAAACTTCAGGATGCTTTGCTGACAGTTACAGATCTATAGATGGTAGTAAAGAAGAAGCTTTTGATAATTCTAAAATTACTACTTATGTTCTTGCCAATTCAGCTGCAATCAGGTTGATATCCAGAATGACACAAAAAAAAGATGATGACGGTAACTATGTATTTGATACAGAAGGCAAACCAATTGTTGATACAGAAGGTGATTCAGCTATTGTTATATGGGTAGATATTAACGGTGCTGATAAACCTAATATCGGTGGCAGAGATCTATTTAAAATCGCTATAAAAAATAATGGACTAGTTCTTGATGAATGTTACACTTCTGACACCAGTTTCACCTGCACACCCAGTGCAGCGACTTGCATCAAATCTCCAACCGGCAGCAACTGTTTTGGCGTATTACAAGAAAACAACTGGATAATGAATTATTAAAATGGAATATATCATAGTCTTTTGTACCACTGATAATAAAGAAAATGCAGAATTAATTGCCCATACGCTTGTAAAAGAAAAACTTGCAGCGTGCACAAATATTATTCCGCAAATTAATTCAATATACACCTGGAAAGAACAAATTGTGCAGGATGAAGAACTTTTACTGCTGATAAAAACACGTAAAGAACTGTTTGAAGAAGTTAAAAACAGAATTCTTTCATTACACAATTATGAAGTTCCTGAAATAATTTCAGTAAATATAAATGATGGTTCAAAATCATATTTAGACTGGATTAAAGAAAATACAACAAAAAAAGACTGTCTGTAAAGACAGCCTTTTTTTTGTAACTAGATTTTGATTAATAAGAACTTGCTGTCTTCTAATGCAACAACTTTATGCTCTGTATCTTTTTTAAACATTAAAATCTCACCTTTTTCGACTCTGAATTTTTCTGCATCGAAATGAAGTTCGATTGTACCATCCAAGACATAAACAGCTGCATTACATACAGAAGTATGCGTATCAATAATAGCATCTTTTTTAATTGCAATGATATTCAAGCTGCTGTTGTCATTTTCCATGAGCAACTTTCTTTCGAATTTATCAGCTCCGGTACTTACAATATCCTTTGCCTTTAAAACATTGTAGAACATAATATTCTCCTTTCTTAAATTATTCTTTACTTTTCTTAGCTTTGAATTTAACGTGCCAATGTGAAGAATCGCAGAAGGGCTTATTTTTCGACTTGCCGCATCTGCATAATGTCTGTCTGTTTCTAACCTCATAGCTTCTGCCGTCCTCACTTTCAACACGTATTTTGCCTTTTAGCCATAACGGACCGCTTATCTTTAATCCGCTGTCTTCAATAGCTGCAATACTTTGAGGTAATTCTTCCTCAATCATGTTTCCTTCTTTGTCAAAAAGTATCAGCCTTCCTGAAGGACATAAACTCACCTCACGTTTTAACTCAGAGCAGCTGAAATCATCATCATTCATTATGAGATTCCAAACAGTACCGTTTGCATCACAAAACCTTGCCAAGGCACACAAATTCTCCTTATCATACAAAGTGAACGCAGGACCGTCATATTTTTCAGCACTATCAAGTACAGGTGAAAAATCAGCCTTTTCTTCACCGTCAAAATCAGAATGAAGATGTGAATTATCACAAAAAGGTGCATTTTTAGAATTACCGCACCTACATAAAGCCACAGGATTAGATTTAATTTCAAAAACTTCTCCTTGAGAATACTCAATACAGACTTCTTGATTATCCGTGACTATTATATTCTCACTGAATTCAGGCGTACCATATACTAAATAAGGACCGTTATGTGTAACTTTTACATAGATTTCACTCATAGATAAAATATAATTAACACAATCGGATTTTTTAATTTACATTCAGGTAATTTGTAAGCATACATTTTGCCCAATTAATTTGTTATCAGCTTTAAACCTGTAATTCCTGTTAAAATTAAACCTATGCACAAAAATTTTACAGCAAGAACCGGTTCTTTAAACAACACAATTCCCAATATAGAAGTTCCTACTGTTCCAATTCCGGTCCATATTGCATAAGCAGTTCCTAAAGGAAGATTTTTTAGAGCGAGAGCTAAAAAGTAGAAACTTAAAATCATACATATAATTGTTAAAATTGACGGGACAATCTGACTGAACCCATGAGAATATTTTAAACCAATTGCCCAGCTTATTTCAAATAATCCTGCTACTAATAAGTAAATCCACTGCATGCTATACTTTCCTTTCATATTGTTAATTTAGATAATAACAAAAAAATTTTACATGTATATATCTAATATAGAACCAAGTGGTTCGATTCCGCCAGAAGTATTTTTATACAAAAAAGATATGCCGCGTCTCACTCTGCCGAGCAAAACGATTGAGTATCGTTTTGTGAGAGGGTTGTGCTTGACACAACATCCGAGACAATGCTCACATGTAAAAATCACCGTATTAACGGTGATTTTTAGTGGTGCCGCGTCTCGGAATCGAACCAAGGACACAGGGATTTTCAGTCCCTTGCTCTACCAACTGAGCTAACGCGGCATATACTATTTAAATTTTTTAAAAGTTCGGGCAATAAAATACTTTTTGGGATAAATGGATTAATATTCAATTGCCACGTTTTTTATTATATATGCTCAAAGTATTAAGTCAAGGACTTTTTTGTAGCAAAAAAATATTTTTTTAGTTTTAATATAAAAAAAAGGAGTATAAATGAAGATTTTTAAAATTACGGCACAACCGCTGAACACTGCTGTTCTGGCTGATAAGCCGAATAATTCTAATAACAATATAACGGTTTTAAAAGTATGCCCTAATGATAGTGTTAATTTTACAAGCAAAAAACTTTTGCCTGAAGAAATTGAAAAAATTGATAATTACATTCTTAACTTAAAAGCTATAAAAGCGGTTAGAGAAAATGCTGCAAAAAAGCTTAAAGTCGCTGAAGAAGTCTTTACAGAAAAAATGAATAAAATTAATGAACAAATTCTTCCTTTAATTAAGGATGAAGGATTTTTGTGGGCTATTGAACCGAAAGAAAGTAAAAACAAACTTTCAAACTTCGTGGTAAAAAATGCTTATATAGAAGGGCTCGGATACAGTGCCGAAATCCATCAAAAGTCATGGAATAAGGTCTATGACACAATCAGAAACAGAATATTATCCACAACCCCTGATAAAATTCAATTTGAAGAATTAAGTGCTATGCCTACACGTAAATATCAGATTAATCTTATACAATTAAAAGAATTAGTTGCAAAGAAAGCTGCACTTGCAGCCGAACATAAAAACCAAATAAGCACAATTAACAGCGAAACTTTTACTGAAATGATGCCGTTTTCTTCAAAAAATTCCGATATTAATTTTGAAATACAGTCTAAAACCCCGACTTACTCAGTTGTAGAAGATTTTCACAGATTAGTTGCAAAACGAGCAATGGAGAAAGAACCCGATTTAAAAGAAATTCGGCTCGATGCTTATAAGACGTACTTTAATAAATACAAACAAAGTGCATCTTATATGAAAATAGGAAAGTTCAAACAGCAGGCGTCTAATTATGCCAATCAAGAAGTAATCAGCCATTTAGAAGGTACAACTAACGCAGACAGACCTTTTTAACTTTAAATAATAATATAAAAATCGCTTTCAATTTATGAAAGCGATTTTTTTTAATTAAAATATAATTTATTTATGATTGAGTTTGAGGCCCCAAATACATTGTCACGTTTCTTCCTTCAAGCTGAGGTTTTTTCTCAACAATTACAGGCATTTTTTCGATATCTGCAAGAAATCTGTTTGCAAGGTCAAATGCAAGATTTGAATGCTGCATTTCACGACCGCGAAGCATGACCACAATTTTTACTTTGTTACCTTGAGCTATAAACTTCTCTATGCTTTTTATTCTGACCTGATAATCGTGTGTATCTATTTTATAACGAATTTTAATTTCTTTAATATCAACTGTGTGCTGTTTTTTCTTAGCTTCTTTAGCACGTTTTTCCAATTCATATTTGTATTTACCGTAATCCAGGATTTTAGCTACCGGAGGCTCTTGGTTTGGATTAATTAAAACTAAATCTAAATCGGCATCATATGCCATTTGCAAAGCTTTTGAAGTTAGTACAACTCCGTGATTTTCACCTTTATCATCAATTAATCTGACTTCTTTAGCACGAATTCTTTCATTCATTATCGGCTGGTTTTTATTGTTTCTATTATCGTTGGTAGCTATTGTTGTATCTCCTATATTGTAATTACAAGTGTCATGGTAGCACAAAATTTTTAAATTTACAAAATCTGATGTTTTATTTATGTAACAAAATGTTAAAACGAATTTTATGGCGTATAAAATCCTATCCTGCAAGCTTTTTCAGGATTTTTTATATGAGAACAAGATTAAAGTTTTTCCATTGATTTACCGATAAAAAAATTACCGGAAGATGACAATTTAACATATTAGAATAATAAAAAGGAGTATTTTATGATGAAAGAAGCAGCTGCCGAAAACAAAGCAACAGAAGTGTTTGTAGACCTTAACAACGGTGAGTATTTACAGTTTGATATGACTCTACCGCTTCAAATTTTGTTTGATGATGTGATGACATTTGTTTCGAAAACGGATTTTGAGTAAAATTAAAATTTTAAAGCTTTTTAAAAGAGTTAACTAAGGTTAGCTCTTTTTTTGTAATAAAATATAGTAAAATGTCGATGTTCATGGAATAATGATTTTATTAAAGTTGATGTAAAGAGGGATTACTATATGAATAAAATTTTGTGTTTTACCTGTGCGTTAATACTCGGCGCAAGTACTATTACTCCGGCTTTTGCAGGATTTAAAGAGCATTATGACCTTGGGCAGCAATATCTTTCTAATTATCAATATTCCGGTGCTATAACCGAGTTTAAAAGTGCTTTAAGAATTAACTATTTAGATAACTCTGCAAGAATCGGACTTATAAACTCTTATCTTGCAAGAGGAACTTATTATGCAAACACTGACAAAAACTACCAAAAAGCAGCTGATGATTATAGAGCAGCACTTTTTTACTTGATATATTATCCTAACGCAAATCAGGTTAAAAATTCCTCACAGGCAATTGTTCAGGTTACATCTAACCTTAACCAGTGTCTTAATACTTTAAACTTTGATACATCAGCAGCTCACAGATATGCTATTGCAAAGCAGCTTAGAGCAGAGGGAAATTTTGCTGCTGCAGCATACGAATTTAATCAAACTCTCAGTGACAAAAACCTTATAAAAGATTCGTTCCAGCAAACAGGCGATATAATGAAGCTTTTAGGCAATGATCCTAAAGCCGCTGAATATTACCGCAAAGCAGTAGCAGTTGCACCTACTGACATTCCTTTAAGATTAGCTTATGCTAAAATGCTCGATAAATTAGGTTCTGAAGATGCAGCTGTTGAAGAATACAATTATATTCTTTCTAAAACAACTGATAACAAGGATGTTTTATATTCATTGGAAAGAATATATAAAAGAAAGCTCCAGGAAGCACCTAACGACGCTGCAGTTACTGCCAATTTAGGGGCAATAATGCAAAAACAAGGTAATTTTGATGAAGCATTGAGATACTATTCTAAAGCAGAATATCTTGATCCTTCTAATACCAATACAAGAATTAATGTCGGAACTCTTTATCAGCAAAAAGGCGATTATAAAACAGCAATTACGGCTTATGATTCAGTGTTGATACTAAATCCTGATAACGCTCAGGCAAACCTCTATAAGGCACAATCTTTAGCGGCGCTGGGTGATAAAAAAGGAGCACTTGCTCTTTATAAAAAGGTTAATACAATAGAGCCGGATAATACAATTGCTCAGGCTGAAATGCTTGACATGGTCAGAGAAACAATGACACCTGCACAGTTTGTAGAATATGTAAAGAAAAATTCTCAAAACCCTGCCGATGTTCTTTATACATACGCACTTGACTTACATAAACAAAATAAACTTGATGATTCTATAACTATTTATAATGAAGTTATAAAACTTACACCTTCTAATCCTGAAGTTTATGTTAACCTTGCAATAGCACAAGGGCAAAAGAAAGATTACGACAAAGCTTTAAATACGTTAAACCTTGCAAATACTAAATTTCCTAATAATGCCCAAATATCAGATGCAATAAAATCAATAAGCAGTCAATCTGTTGACGAAAAACTCGAAGTTGCTGCAAATTACTACAACAACAAAGATTACCAAAACGCTATTAATGAATACTTAAAGATACAACCGCCTACAAAAGATACAATGCTTGGAGTTGCATCAGCATATCAAAATCTGAATGATATAGACAAAGCAATTGAATATTATAAGAAAGCATTAAGCTTCGCTCCAACAGATTCAGACATTGCATACTATATTGCAGCATTGTATGCAGAGAAAGAGGATTGGGTAAGCGCTAAGGCATTTGCACAAAAGTCAATAGCATTAAATAAGACAAATAAAGATGCTCAAGAACTTTTAAAAACTGTAAACAGCCAAAACAATTCTATTGCTCTTAATAAAGCCATCGAACTTTTTGATGCCGAAAAATATGATGAAAGTTTATCAATTATAAACAGCATTCTTGCCTCTGACAGCAAATATGCCTATGCTCTTTATTACAGAGGTATGATTTACGATACTAAAAAGAAATACAATGAAGCAATTGCGGATTACAAAAAAGCTGCAAGCATAGATCCTGAAATAACAATAATCAACTATTTAATCGGGGTTGACTACGATATGCTTGAACAGTATAAGAATGCGGTAAGCTATTATAAATCTTTTGTAGCTAATTATACAGAAGATGATGATTACAAAAAGTATGCTCAAACAAGGATAGGTGAACTTAAATCATATGACAAATAGAGTTCAGCACCTTATACAAAGCCGTGTTTCTCTTGCCCCAATGGCAGGAATAACTGATTACGTTTTAAGAAGCTTAATCAGAAAATATTCTAAAAACTGTCTTTTGACAACAGAAATGATAAGCTCGGAGTATCTCGCGCAAACCTTGAACGGGAGAAGTGGGATAGAAATATTAAAAAGAGATGACAATCATTCACCTATATCATATCAGATTAGCGGGCACAAACCTCATATGATGCGTCAGGCAGCAGAATTTCTTACACAATTTGCCGATATGGTTGATATCAATATGGGATGTCCTGTAAAAAAAGTTGTAGGAGGACAGGACGGAGCTGCATTAATGCGTAATCCTACACTTGCAGCGGATTTGGTAAAAGCCGTAAAAGAAGGAACAGATAAACCTGTCAGTGTTAAGTTCAGACTCGGCTACACTGCAGAAGAAATGAATTATGTTGAATACGGGCAGGCTATGCAGGAAGCTGGAGCTGAATTTATTACAATTCACGGCCGCACACGTTCTCAAATGTATTCAGGAAAAGCTGACTGGGCAAAAATTAAAGCCCTAAAAGAAAATGTGGATATACCTGTGTTTGCTAACGGAGATATTTTAACTGTTGATGATGCTATAAAATGTATCGAGCTTTCAGGCGCAGACGGAGTCGCGATAGGCAGAGGCGCACTTGGCGATCATACACTTATCGCACGAATTGAACATTATTTTCAAACCGGAGAACAACTTCCAGCGCCGCCGCTTGAAGAAAGAATTGAAATGCTCAAATGGCATCTTAATGAAGAAATTAAGCTTCGCGGAGAAAATATTGCAATAAAATTTATGCGTAAATTCTACCCTTATTATCTTGCAGGCTTTAAGAATGCCAAAGTAATGCGTTCAAAGTTAGTAATTGAAGAAAATCTCGAAAGCATTATCAATATTTTAGATTCCTTTTATACTTTCAGCGATAATTAAACATATCCACAAAAGCTTTTGCTCTGACATCATAGCTTCTGATGTATTCCTCAGCATCAGATTTTTTAACCGAAGGTATAGGGAAATACTTATTTATTTTGTTTATAAAATTTAAAAAGATTTCCTTATCTGTACTTAAACCAACTTTTTCTGCAGCCTTAAAAGATTTATTTTCTATTATTTTCAAACACTGCAAAAGTTTTTCCTGTTGGGAAGAATTCAGATGATCATAATATTCAGGATATAAAGTAAAATCACTTATCATGGCAACCATATCCATATGCGAATTTTTATAAATATCATTATTCCTTGCAAAGTAATCAATTACTCCAAGTTTATTATTCTCAAAATCAACAAGTAAGTTATTCGGATTCACAGAATCAGTTTTAAATCCGGGATATAGATCATTTGGATGCTTGGGAGTTGTGTTAAGAACTTGAATTTGGTTAGCTAAATCATCAAATACAGCTTGCTCCAATTGAGATATTTTTGTAATTTTTTCAAAATAATCAAAAGCCTGTTCCTTAGTAACAGAAAGAGGTTTTCCTAACTTTTTATCATAAATAGTTTCTGACCAGTTATTTATTGAATTAGGTACCCCTGAAACCTTTTTTAATAATAGAATTCTTTGATTATCAGGATTAATCCAAATAGGCTGACCTAAGTTCACATTGTTTGGGAATAAACCAACAGGAATGTTGTTAGGGTCAGCTTTAATATCAGGTTTTACAACTTTTAAAACATATTCATCCAAAAAATCAATATTATAAACAACAGAATTTGCCCCCTCTCCTGCAATTGAAGCTTTGTTTTGAGAAGCAAGCAGATTTTTAAACCTTTCATAATTATTATTAATTGAAAGCTTTGCCCTTATAAATTCAGGAAGAGAATTTGCTAATTTTTCATCAGGTAAAGGTAAAGGCTTAACCTCCTGTTTAACCTCCTTTACTTCCGGTTTGTTTTGAGGTTTTGGTTTTGTTTCAACTGGTTTGTCAGGTCTTATGGGAATATCGTCTGCGATTTCAAGTTTAGTCATATTTTTGGCAGGCTTTCTTCTGGTATAAAGGTAAATACCTGCACCAAGTAAAGTTAATCCTCCGCCTATCAGAAAAGAATTATTAAGACGTCTTTTATTATCGTCTTTATTTTCCAAAGGTTTAGATGCTGCTATTCCCGAAAAATGGTATTTAGCGGAAGATTGAATTGCTGGAACAAATAAAACTTTCATTTATACTCCAAGAAATAATTTTTGCAGAACTATAACTCAATTATTCTGCAAAAATTTAAAAATTCAAGTAAAATAAATTTGTTTTACATACGTTCAGGAGCTGTAACCGCTAAAATATCTTCCAATGCATTATGAAGAACAGTTTTTACACTCCATACAAGCGCAATTCTTGCTTTCATCATTTCTTTATCATCAGAAATTACACGGTTAGCATTATAGAATGAGTGAAATTCCGCCGCAAGTTCCTGAACATATCTGCAGATTGTATAAACCTGTCTTGTTTCAGCAGAATTTTTAATTACTGATTTATATTCTTCAAGTTTTAAGATTAACTTTCTTGCAGTATCAATTGTCGGAAGAACCATTTCAGGCTTAAAAGCGCAGATTAAGTCGTTTAATTCCGCTTCTGACATTGGAGCAGGAGTTTTTTCACCTGTTTCAGTGTTAATTTTTTCATTTATAGCATTTCTCAAAATTGAACAAGCTCTTGCATGCGCGTACTGCACATAGAAAACAGGATTTTCATCAGAATTTGTTTTTGCAAGTTCAATATCAAAGTCAAGTGTTGTGTCAATGTTTCTCATAGACATCCAAAAACGGGTAGCATCAACACCGACTTCATCAATCAAATCTTCAAGAGTAACCATGTTTTTACGTTTACCCATACGAACTTCATTACCGTTTATAACAAGATTTACAAGCTGTCCGAGAAGAACTTCAAGCTTATCGGGATTATATCCCAATGCTTCAATAGAAGCTTTTACACGAGCAACGTAACCGTGGTGGTCTGCACCCCAAATATTTATCATTCTGTCAAAACCGCGTTCAAGTTTGTCAATATGATAAGCAATGTCTGCTGTCAGGTAAGTGTTTGAACCGTCAGCTTTCTTGATTACTCTGTCCTGGTCATCACCGTAATCCGATGATTTAAACCAGTCAGCACCGTCTTTTTGGTAAATTTTACCGCTTGCTTTTAACTTATTAACACATTCTTCAACTTTTCCAGAGTTGTGCAAAGTCAATTCGGAATAAAAGTTATCAAATGTAACTCTGAAATTATCAAGCAAAGCCTTTTGCAAATCTTCCATTTCTTTTTTAGCAAAATCGGAAAGCTCTTTAACATCTTTCGGAAGTCCATTATGAGTTTCAAGATATTTCTTTGCAACAGGGATTAAATAATCGCCCGGATAATAATTTTTTCGCATCTCTTCATCAGTCGGGAAATCAACATCTTCACCTAGTTCCTGACGAATTCTTATAGCTAAAGAATTACCTAATTTTTGAATTTGGCTTCCTGCATCGTTAATATAAAATTCCTGATAAACTTCGTGCCCGTAGAATTTTAAAAGATTTGCAAGGACAGAACCCATAGCAGCCCATCTGCCGTGACCGATGTGGAATGGTCCTGTGGGGTTAGCTGAAATATATTCCAGAATTATTTTTTCAGTTTCAACATTTTCAGGTTTTCCGAATTCTTTAGGGTTTTTAAAAATTTCAGTAACTAAATCGGATAACAGCTTATTTCCTGCTTTAAAGTTAATAAAACCGCCGACAACCGTATATTCATTGTCTTCTTTATTTATACATTCCAATATTGCATTTGCTATTTGAGGAGGTGCAATTTTAGCAAATCTGGCAAGAGAAGATACGTTGACCGCATAATCGCCAAATTCTGCATTTTTAGGGCGTTCAGGCTTCAGAGTACCTCTTTCATACTCTGTCATTGAGCCTAGCTTGCCATTTTTAACCGCATTTTCTAAAGCATTTTCTATACTGTTTATAAAATAATCTTTTATCATATTTCTCTCCAAAAAATTGTTATGAGATAATTATACAACAAAAAAACTATATGAAATCTAATGTTTGTAATATAATATTGATATGATGAATGTTCAAAATATAATCGACAGACTTCGTGAAATAATGGACGATGAAACACTGATTCAGCTCAAAGAAGAACTGAACAGTTATCACGTTGCGGATTTGGCTGATATTTTTCAGGAATTAAAACCTGAAGAACGTCTTCAATGCTTTAAGCTTCTTGATTTAGAAAAAGCTGCCGATTTAATGGAATATCTGCCTCCTCAAATGCAAGTTGAGTTATTGAGCGATATTGATGAGAATTTGGCTTCACAAATTCTTACCCAGCTGCCTCATGATGCTGCTGCCGATGTTTTGGGCGATATGGAAGAAGATGAGAGTGAAACATATTTAGATAAGCTTCCTCATAAATTCTCTGAAGAAGTCAGAGAACTTCTAACATACAATGAAGATACAGCAGGCGGTATTATGAACCCGGCCGTCTTAACTGTTAATTCAGAAATGAGCGTTCAGGATGTCTTAAATCATATCAGGATTAAAGCTGAACAGGACAACATGGAACTTTATTATGTTTATGTAGTTGATAAACAAAATCACCTTTTAGGTGTTGTATCTTTAAGAAAACTTTTAACTTCACCGATTAATAAACGTGTTGAAGATATTATGATTTCTGATATTGTCAGACTTCATGTCGATGATTACAGCGACTATATTATTGATGAGTTTATGAAATACCAGTACAATGCTTTGCCTGTTGTTGATTTATATAACAGGTTAAAAGGAATGATTACTTGGGATGACGTTCATGACTTGTTTGAAGAAGAAACAACAGAAGAAATTTACCAATCATCAGGTATTTCAACTGAAGTTGTTGATGAAGACGAAATCCTATCAGGAAATGTCTTTAATGCAATTCGAGCAAGAACTCCTTGGTTATTTATAACACTTTTGGGAGAATTTATTGCAGTTAATGTCGGACATCATTTCGACCATACACTTCAAGCACTTCCAATAATTGCAATATTTATGCCCCTTTTAGCTGGACTCGGAGGTAATATCGGAACACAAAGCATTACACTTATGGTTCGCGGTTTATCAACAGGACAGGTAACATTAAGCTCTGCTTTGCACCATATTTTAAGAGAAACCTCTATCGGGCTTCTTATAGGTTCAATTTTCGGTATTCTTGTAACTGCTGTAACCTGGGGCTGGCAGCATAATATGGAATTAGGTATTATTGTCGGATTAGCAATGGCTATTAATATGACAATGGCAACAATTATCGGTACATTTACACCATTTGCCCTTAAGGCAATGAAAGTAGATCCGGCAGTAGCATCCGGTCCCGTTATTGCTACAACTATTGATGTTTTAGGGTTGGCAATATACTTTACTCTTGTGTCAACTTTTTTAATTAAGGTTATGTAAAAAAGGTAGAAAATATGACAAATCAAACTCAGAGAAGAAATAGAGAAGATAGAACTAATTCATTTATTAAACACGCTAAACAATCAAGAGAAGAACAATCCTCTTTTGCCAAAATACTTATAGGCATGATGATTGTATTTGCAGGTTTACTGCTTGCAATATTTATGTTTGCAGGAGATGAAAACTTTTTTGAAAAACAATTCGGCGAAAATTCTGCCATTACAAAAACTTTCCAAAAGCTTGTCAGAAGCAACGATAATAAAGAACACGCTGACTTTGCTTTCCCGTTTGGATTAAGACGTCAAAATATATTGTTTCTTGGTGTTGATGCCAGCGGAAATCCTAATGACTTATGGTCAGGGACAAGAACTGATACAATAATTTTAATTAATGTTGATCCTAAAACAAAATCAGTAAACGCATTATCTATTCCCCGTGACAGCAAGGTTTATCTTCCAAAAGATAATGGTGTAAACAAGATTAATGCTGCTCATGCAATAGGCGGTATTGAAATGACAAAGAAAACCGTTGAGGATACTCTCGGAGTTCACATCGACAGATATATAATGGTTCACGATGATGCTGTAAAAGCTATTGTTGATGCTATGGACGGACTTGATATTTATATAGAAAAACCAATGCATTATAATGACTATTCAGGAAATCTGCATATTAATTTCACTAAAGGCAATCATCACTTAAGCGGTCAGCAGGCTGTTGAATATTTAAGATTCAGACATGATGCCTTAGGTGATATAGGAAGAACTCAAAGACAGCAATGGTTATTGAGAAGTCTTTTAACACAGTTAAAACAGCCTTCTACCATAACAAAAATTCCTGATATTATTTCTGTTGCTAAAAAATATGTCAAAACAGATATGTCTTTCTATGAAATGTCACAATATGCTGCCTTGGCAAAACATGTTGATATGGATAAGATTGAGATTGCTATGCTTCCGGGTGCACCAAACCAAAAAGGTTATATAAGCTATTGGATTTTAGATCCGGATAAAACACAGGAAGTTGTAAACCGTGTAATATATCGTGACAGAGAACACTTTGATGAAGCTGCTCCAATGACTGCAAGCGTTTTAGCTTCAGATTCGGCTAAAGGAGATGCTATGGCTGCAAACCTTAAAGAAGCAGGTATTGAGGTAAAATGTACAGGCAAAGCCACAAGAGCACACTCTCAATTCATAGCGCATTCAAGCAAAGTGACAAATGATTATTACAACTGGTTGAAAAAGAAAAATGAAGCTTTCGGTGGACTGCAATTTGTTTATGATCCTATAAATTATCACTGCGGTGAAAGCGATTTTACAATAATATTGTCCGGTAATTAAGATTGCCCTTAAGCGGAAAAAATGATATAATATTCTTAATATAAAGGAGATAAATATGTCACTTACAATTTTATCAGGTTTGGTTCTTTTGGCTGCTTGGTGGTTTTACTCAATTTACGCGGCTCTTATTCAAAAAAAGAACAAAGTTAAAGAAGCTCTTGCTAGTATTGATGTTCAATTAAAGAAACGATATGATTTAATTCCTAATGTTTTGTTTATTGCAAATAAGTTTATGGAACATGAAAGAAGTTTAATTGAAGATATTACAAAATTAAGAACAGAAGCATTAAAGCTTCAGTCAGGAAATGATAACATTGCTCAAAAAATACAGCTGGATAAAGATATTCAATCCAAAATGAGTCAATTAATGGTTTCGGTTGAAAATTATCCGCAATTAAAATCGGATAATACTATGGTTCAAGCTATGGAAACTTATTCTGAAGTGGAAGAACATATTGCAGCATCAAGAAGATTTTATAACGCTGCTGTGCTTGATTTGAAAAACGCTGTTGAAATCTGGCCAAGCTCAATGTTTGCTCAATCTTTAGGTATCAAAGCCGATTTACCGTATTTTGAAATAACAGAAGAAAAAGAACGTCAGCCTGTTAATGCAAGTGAATATCTTAAATAAAAAATAAGCAAAAAAATAAAAATTTGAAGTCCTCAAAATGTATGTTAATATGTGGTTATACATTTGGGGACTTTTTAAATGCTAAATTACGATGAAAAATTTTCAAACCGATTAAACAGCCGAATTAAAGGAGAAAGCTTAATGACTTTCCCTGATGATTATACTGTAATAGATATAGAAACAAACGGACTTAATTCGACCATTGATGACATTATAGAACTTTCAGCAATAAGGGTTAGAGAGGGGGTAATAGTTAAAACTTTTTCAAAACTTGTAAAACCCCAAAGACCTGTTGGAAGATTTATATCAAACCTTACAGGTATAAAAAATTCTATGCTTGAAAACGAACATTCAATAGAAGAAGTTTTGCCGGAATTTTTAGAATTTGTGGGTAAGGATGTTGTTTTGGGACATAATATAAATTTTGATATTAATTTTATTTATGACAAATCAATAAAACATTTTAACAAAGCTTTTTCAAACAGTTTTGTTGATACGCTTAAAATTGCCAGAAAGCTTAAACTGGATTGTGAAAATCATAAACTGAAAACTCTGGCTGATTATTATAAAATTAAAAGCGGCAGAATGCACAGGGGACTTGAGGATTGCAGAGTTACATACGAAGTATACAAGTGCTTAAAAGCATATGTTCTTGCTAAAATGGCTGAATTTATGTAAAATAGATAAGTACTTGTGCTTGTAGCTCAGTTGGATAGAGCGTTTCCCTCCGAAGGAAAAGGCCGTGCGTTCGAATCGCATCAAGCACATTTTAAATTACACAGTTTAATATTAATGCTTATTAATGCTTTCTAAATCCAAAATCATTTGCGACATAACGCCCAATACGTTTTAGCATAACCTCAACTTCATTGCGGTCAGCACTCGCTTTATTTGGATATATTGAATAGAGTCTTTTATGTTCAAAGTCTGTTAAATTCGGCATAACAACATTTGCACCGCTTTGAAGTGCCAGAAGTCTGCCGTTTTCCTTTAAAGTTTCCATTGCCGTTGTTGCAGGAATATTTATATCGGGCAAGATAAGCCTAGTTAAAGCCATAACTTTCAAAGCCAAATTAAAATCTCCATTGGGTTCGCTTGCTAAAGGAGTATCAGGATGTGAAATAAACGGACCTATTCCTATCATATCTGCATCTATATCTTTGAAAAATAAAATGTCATCGGCTAAAGATTCAACAGTTTGTCCCGGCAAGCCAACAAGACACCCTGTGCCTGTTTCAAATCCTACTTTTTTTAAATCCCTAAGGCAGCGTTTTCTGTTTTCAAAATCAGCAAAAGGATGCATTTTTTTATACAATTTTTCATCAGTAGTTTCAATTCTTATTAAATATCTGTCTGCACCGGCATCTTTAAAGGCTTTGTACTCATCATAAGTTCTCTCGCCCAAACTCAAAGTCAAAGCAACATCAAGAGATTTTATTTCAGAAATTATCTCACAAAGAACTTTTGCACTGAAATAACTGTCTTCACCTGATTGCATAACAATAGTTTTATACCCCGCTTCAACACCTGATTTTGCAATGCTTAAAATTTCATCTTTTGCAAGTCTGTATCTTTCAACATTTTTGTTTGAAGATTGAAGACCGCAATAAAGACAATTCATCTTACAAATATTTGAAAATTCAATTAATCCGCGAAGATGAACCCCGTTTCCGACATGTTCTTCTCTAACTTTATCAGCTTCTTTAAAAAGACTTTTGTCAGGGCTTTTTAAAATATCCAGAATATCTTTTTTATTCATAACGTCGTTGCCCGCAATTTGTTTTACAAATTGGCCCCGGCGCGATTGTCTTGTTCACTCGCGTTTAACGGGTCTTCCGCCGCCACCTGCGTGGCGCCGTGCGCCCTCAGCTCGTTCACGCTCGAACGCTATTGGCGTTCTCATCGCTGCCCAATTTGTTTTACAAATTGGCCCCGGCGCGATTCGAACGCGCGATCTTTGGTTTAGGAAACCACTGCTCTATCCTGCTGAGCTACGAAGCCAATTAATATTTTGATTTTATAATAACTCTAAAATAACATCACTGCAAGCAACGCAAACAAAATTAACGGAATGTTATAGTGTAAAAACGTTGGTATACAAGTATCCTGAATATGATTATGCTGACCGTCAACGTTTAAACCGGCAGTAGGTCCGAGAGTTGTTCCCGATGCAGGCGAACCTGCATCCCCTAAAGCTGCCGCAGCTGCAAATACAATAATCGCCTCCATAGGGTTAAAGCCCAAATGAAGAAATATAGGAACAAACAAAACTGCCAAAATCGGTATTGTTCCGAAAGAAGTACCTATTCCGATAGTTATAAACAAGCCTACAACAAGCATTAGAAATGCAGCAACAACCTTGCTTCCCATCATAAAAGGAATTAAAGAATTAACGAGAACATCAATTCCTCCGGTAGCCTTTAGAACTCCGGCGAACCCTGCTGCTACAAGCATTACAAATGCTACATATCCCATTAATCCGATACCTTCATTAATTAGTATATCCATTTTTTCAGGATTTATTGCACGGGTTCCGAAAATTATTGTTAAACCTATTAATGCACCTAAAGGCAATGACTTTGTCCAAAGCTGGACTGCCAGAGTTGCTATTGCTGCAAGCAGTGTTATATAATGACTTCCCGTAAAACGAAGCGAACGTCGTCTTTCTTTTTTTATTTCTATATTCTCATACTCTCTTGGTTTTCGGTATGAAATAAATACAGCAAACAGCAGCCCGACAAATAAACCTACGCCTAAAAACCACACGGATTTCCATACATCAGTCACGTTAACTGCCATTCCGTTAGCAGTCATATTATCAGCAAGCAAACGCTGGAAAATTAGTCCAAAACCGGCAGGTAAAATAATATAAGGTGCAACCAACCCAAATGCCAAAGCACAAGCAACTGTTCTTCTGTCAAGTTTAAGTTTGTTCATAACAGAAAGCAGCGGTGGAATTATTACAGGAATAAATGCGATATGAACAGGAATAAGGTTTTGTGATGCGCATGCCAAAAGTGTCAGAATTAAAAGCAGAATAAATTTATTATTTTTTATTAATAAAGCTATTCTTTTTGCAAGAACGTCAGCTAAACCTGTATGCGCCATTGCAGCAGCAAACGTTCCCAGCAGAATATAACTCAAAGCTGTTTCACTGTTCTGCCCCATACCGTTAATGAATAAATCCATAATCTGGCCGGCATGCAATCCTGCAACCTTGCCTGCCACAATTGCCGATACAATCAGAGCAAGCAGGACATTAACTCTGCACAAACAGAGAATACAAAGCAATATTACAGAAATTATAATCGGGTTAAACAAAAACTCCATAAGTTCTTTAATTACCTGTATCGCGGGTTAAGCGGCTACGCTTACCGCATGATTTGTCTTCATCACAAAATCCTAATCTTTCACATTTTGGAACAAGATAAGGTTTTAACCAGGCTTCTTCTTTTACAAGTTCTTCACACATTTTTTTGACTAGTAATCTGATTTCATATTGAGCTCTGGTACAAAGTCTTAAGTTTGCGACATGAATTAGCTCTCTCAGGTTCATACTGACCACCATAGAGCTTGCTGCAGCGTTAGGAAGAACAAATCGTGCATCTTCTGCAGGAATTCCGGCTTCTACAAATTCCTGATATTGAGATGCAATCTGTCCCATAAAGTTTTCAAATTTTTCTTTTAATTCCGGATTACGTTCAATAGTAGGAGGAATAATATAATCAAATTGCCCTTTTTCTTTGACATATCTTTGAGATTTCTGTGAAAATGACATATGTCTGTGGCGCACAAGCTGATGTGTGCAAGCACGAGAAACATTGGCAATAGCAAAACTTACCTGAATATGCTCAATTGTTGAATAATGACCTGAAGAAATAACTCGTTCAATCAGTTTCAACATTTTTTCTTCATCATCAGTGCTGTTATAAATATTAATAGGATAATCCGCACTGTAACAAGTTCGGCACGCTGTATACACAGTTTTTAACATATTCTCGGGCTTTGAAATCAAATTAACAACAGGCTGATTATTTTCTTGCATAATATCTCCCCTACTACAAATAGTTTCACAAAACAATTATACCACCCATAAGTCTAATATTGGTAAAATGTAAATTTTTGTAGAGAAAATCAGTTAGCAATTTATATCACAATAATACAAAAAGAACACCCGCGCTAAGGAGTCAAAAGCGCGAGTGTTAAATCAGTAAAAGAGACATCAATAACAATATGAACCATATAAAAATAAAGTCAAATTTTTGTGGATATTTTTTTTAATTTAGTTTATAATCCTCTTATGAGAAGATTTTTGCTTATTTTATCTTTAATAATACTGACTTCTTGCAGTGCATATTCATTCAGCTTCAAAAAAGCTCCTGAAAATACTGTTGTTCAATCCGAGCAATATAAAAACATAACAAATCAGGCAAACGTTTTTTATGCAGAAAATGATATTAAGAGTGCATTTAATCTGTTTTTAAGTATACCAGAGGATGAAAGAACAGCTCAGAATTGGCTTTTATTGGGAAATATTCTGCAAGATCAGGGAAAGCTTGATGAAGCCGTATTTATGTATAACAAAGCTATCAATACTGATGAAAAATATTACAAAGCTTACTATAATCTCGGTAATATATATCTGCAAGACGGCAGACCCAATATGGCAATTGAACAATACAAAAAGGTTATTAAACTTAACCCCGAGTACCCATATGCTCATTACAATCTCGGATGTGCATATATTAAAACAGGACAATTTAGAAAAGCTAAATATGAACTGCTTGTTGCCATAGATTATAAAAATACTGTTGCTGATTTCCACTACAATCTTGCGTATGTATACAAAAAATTGAATAATAAAAAAGCAGCTGACAGATATATTGAATATTATAATAAACTTATAGAAAGCCAAATGTAAAAGAGGACACAAATGTTTAAAGGAATAATTTTTGATTTTAACGGAACACTTTTCTTTGATTCTGAAAAACACCTTGATGCGTGGAGAAAATATTCCGCAAAACTTCGCGGAACAGCTTTCACAGATGATGAGATGAGAAAATATATGTTCGGAAGAACTAATGAAGATATCATAGCTTACGCAATAGGTGAAAAACCTTCAAAAGAATTAGTTGAACAACTTGCAAAAGAAAAAGAAGCCGTATATAGAGATATGTGCAGAATGGACAAAGAAAATACCGTTCTCGCGCCAGGTGCAGTTAAACTGTTAAACTTTTTAAAAGAAAATAATATTCCACATACCATTGCAACAATGTCTGAAAAAGATAATGTTGACTTTTATATTGAAGAATTTAAGCTTTCAAACTGGTTTGACATAGATAAAATTGTATACTCAGACGGGACTTTACCGGGCAAACCCGCACCGGATATATACTTAAAAGCAGCAAAAAGATTAGGACTTGAACCACAAGAATGTATTGTTGTTGAAGATGCAATTTCAGGAATAGATTCTGCAAAATCCGCAGGTATAGGAAAAATTATAGCTATTGCTTCTATGGAAAGCAAAGAGTTATATAAAAATATTCCTGCCGTAAGCCAAATTATTGAAAATTTTGACGAAATAGACAGGAATATTTTTGAAATCTCCTGCTTAAAAAATTAATAAGTCATTTGCCAGTTATCATTTAAAATTTTGCCAAAACAACCGTACCATGTTGACCCTGTTGTCTGTATGCAATTTTCATTAAAAGAAGTTTCACGTTCTTCAAAAGTCAATGGCGCTACGTTTTCACCGGCATTGTCATCAATGAGCCCGTTATTATAAATATAAATCGCAAAAATATCCCGCCCTGCTATATTAGGACCTTTTTGACCATTTACATCCAAATATATAGCAAAAACATATTTTCCTCCAGTATACTTTAAACCAATTGAAGCACCGCTTGCAATAGTCATATAAGAAGAACAACCTGTACCAATATCCCGCCCTGCAATATTCTTATATTCCGAAGCCGGTGCAAGACAAGGAGTTTGAGTAGCTCCACAGTCATTCACAATTTTAAAATAATTCTTAAAAAATGCATTTAGATTTTCCTGGCTTGTCAAACCTGCTTCTTTTAAACTTAACGCATTATTATCTGTTTGATACTGAACTAATGCCTGAGAAAGTTCATTGTAAAATTTATGCAGCTGGGTTAAATAGCTTTGACGCTGGTAATTCTGCATCAAAGACGGAACAGTCATAGCAGAAACCACACCAATAATACCGAGTGTGACCAATACCTCAGCAAGAGTAAACGCAGGAGCTTTTAGAGTGCCCCCCCCCCGCAAGCGGTGCTACGCACGTAGCCAATACAGCTTGACCCGTCATATTGGAGCTTTGTCATATTTTCTCCAAATAACGTAGCAGCTCTTTTACTTAATCTTCTCATTAATTGCTCCTTTCGTTTGTTTATAATATTGCTCCAGCGTCGCCACCGGCTGCTTTATTATTATAAACGATTTTTTAAATTTTTCAATAACAAAAGGCTGAAGTTAACTTCAGCCTTTCATAATATTTTTTATTTATGAAGCTTTTACTATATCATACGCAGTATCAGCATTTATGGCACCTTTTTCGCCCAACACTGTATGTCTTTGGGCAAATCTTTCACGAATTTTTTCTGCAGCCTCATTTGAATCGATTTCATAATCTGAAAGCTTTGTTTTCATTCCGATAGAATTAAAGAAAGCTTCAATTTTATCAATTGCAATATCAGCAGCTTTTAAATCAACCGGTTCATTAACACAGAAAACCTCTCTTGCAAGTTTTGCAAGTTTTTTAGCTTTGCTTACTTTTTGATTTCTCAAAAGTCTTGGTTCAACTATTGCTAAACTTTGACCGTGATCAATTCCGTAAAATGCAGTTAATTCATGACCAATCATATGAGTTGCCCAATCTTGAGGAACCCCCAAAGAAATCCAGTAATTTAATCCGCAGGTAGCACACCAAAATATATTTGCTCTTGCATCATAATCTTCAGGATTAGCAATAACTTTTGGAGCCTCTTTTATTAAAGTTCTTAAAATTCCTAAAGCCCAATCGTCCTGCAAAGGAGAATTAACATCATAAGTACAATATTGTTCCATAACGTGTACAAATGTATCAACAATGCCGTTAACTGTCTGTCTTAAAGGCAAAGTAAAAGTAACCTGAGGATCAATTATAGAAAATTTTGGATATAATGGAACCCCTCCAAATGCGAGTTTTTCATCAGTAGAAATTCTTGATATTACCCCGCCGCTGTTCATTTCAGAACCGGTTGCAGGAAGTGTGATTACGTCAGCAAGAGGAACAGCTTCCAATACTGGATTTTGTTCTACCATAAAATAATCATATGCATCTTTATCACCATAATATTTTGATGCAGCTGCAATAAATTTTGTACCGTCTAAAGTTGAACCGCCGCCTACGGCAAGTAAAAAATCAACTCCTTCATTTTTAACTATTTCAACAGCCTTCATCAAAGTTTCGTATTTCGGATTAGGTTCAATACCGCCAAATTCTATAACATTATAACCTTCTAATGCCTTTTTAACCTGATCATAAACACCATTTCTCTTAATTGAGCCGCCGCCGTAAGTTATTAAAACCTTATTTGACTTATCAATAAGCTCAGGCAGTTTTGCAATCGTTCCTTTCCCAAATATAATTTTTGTCGGGCAATAAAACTCAAAATTATTCATATTAAACTCCTTTCGGTAAAGTTATGTTAGTATAAATTTTCAACATTGTCAAAATAAAATGTTTTTCTGCTACAATAACGCATGAAAGAGGAGGAAGTATGGAATTTATCAACTTAATTTTATCGCATTTAATCAACTTTATAGAATATATAATTACATTAATGGGACCATTCGGCATCAGTTTACTTATGGCTATCGAGTCATGTAATATACCTTTACCCAGCGAAGCTATTTTGCCGTTTGCAGGATACATTGTAAGCAAAGGCGAGATGAACTTCCATGTTGCAGCTTTTGCCGGTGCATTCGGATGTGTATTAGGTTCAATACCTTCATATTATCTTGGGTATTTCGGCGGAAGAAAATTTGTAGAAAAACATGGCAAATATTTTTTAATATCTCATAAAGATCTTGAAGAAGCTGATAAATGGGTAGAAAAATACGGAGATTGGGCATTCTTTTTATGCAGAATGCTTCCGGTAGTAAGAACATTTATTTCACTTCCTGCCGGGATTTTAAGAGCTAAAAAACGAGTATTTTTCACATTGACATTTTTAGGCTCGCTTGTATGGAGTTACGTATTAGTTTATGTAGGTGTAAAAATGGGTGAAAATATGGAAGCATTCAAACACCTGTGGCATAAATTTGATATTGCTATTGTTGCAATCTTTGGAATTCTTGGCGCTATTTACATCTACAAGCATGTTAAACATCTGAAAGAATCATAATAAACTAAATATCATTATCATCTTTTTGAACATTTTTTTGATTCCATTCATACATTTTCATATACAGATTAGGCTTTTAATTTTCTCATTATAGAATTTAAATGTGCCTTAATAGTATGGTGTGTAATATAAAGCTTTTTTGAAATTTCGCTATTAGACTTATCCTTCATTACTTGCATTAACACTTCAAATTCTCTTTCCGTCAAAGGTGTATTAATTGTTTCACCTAAAACTTCTATCTCATCTTTGACTTTATTATTTACAGAAATACCCAAATATTCATCAAGATATTTTATAAATCGTCCTGAAGTATACATATAAAAAAACTGCTCAGTTTCATCATAAAATTCTTTAATTAATTCAACCCTTGCACCTATTGTTTTGCCTTTTACAATCTTCCACCAATCTTCTTTTACATCGTCAGTTATAAATATTATCGGCTTAGAAGAAGTCAGCACCTTATCTATAATCTGTTTCCATATTATCAAATCACCATACTTTTCTTGTTCATCTTTTTTATCAGCATCCATATAGCCAGGTGGAATATGTTTTTCATATCTTAACCTGCCATCATTAAAAATATATTTGATTTGTTCGTCAGTGTATAGATTACCGACTTTACCAAGATATATTTCTGAGATTCTTTTCATTATAAAATCATTTTCAATCAAATTAGGATGTTTTGCTTTATCATTTTCTATGGATTTCAATATGTCTTTAAAAGACGATTCAATAACATTCAATATCTTACTGTTACTAGCATTCTCCCAGGATGGATATCTCATGCTTTTAACTTCTTTTTGAATCTTTTCTTCGCAATCTTTGATTATTTTTTCGGTTTTATCAAATACACTTTCAACTTCACTTATTACAGCTATTCTATTTTCATGATACTCAAAACCTATTTGGTAAGGCATCCATAGACGTTCTTTCAATTGTTCCAAAATATAAAACCACGTGTCACGGGTTTCAGAAGAATATCTATACAGATTTAAAAATATATTTGTATCAAATATAAAAAAAGCATTCTTCCACAAATCTATATATTGAGACTTATCCAGCGTATAGTATTCTTGAAAAATTTTTTTCATAATAAACTCCAAAAAAGAAAAGCCCTAATAGGGCTTTAAATTCGATAAATGGGGCGGATGATGGGATTCGAACCCATGCATATCGGAACCACAATCCGAGGTCTTAACCGCTTGACGACACCCGCCATTTGTTACTTTTTTATAATAACATAAACAATATCTAAATCAAGACTTTTTCAACAAAAAAATTCCACCTTAAAGGTGGAATTTTTCTTTATATTTTAAGTCTATTAGCTTATTCTTTGGAACATATAACCAATACCGCGAGCTGTTAATATCAACTCAGGGTTTGCAGGATCTGATTCAAGTTTTGAACGTAATCTTGAAATATGAACATCGACTACTCGAGTATCAATTCTGTGATCAGGCGGATATGCCCAAACATGCTGCAAAATTTCGTTTCTTGAAAATGCTTGACCTGAATTATTAACAAGTAATTCTAACAAGCTGAATTCCATTCCTGTTAAACGGATTCTTTCATTTTTTCTAAAGACTTGACGACGAGCTGTATCAATCTTTATATTTCCTGTTGTTATAACATTTTTAGTTACTTTGCCTGTTGGTGTAACTGTTTCTCTGTTATTTGTTCTTCTTAGTACAGCTTTAACCCTTGCTTCAAGCTCTTTCGGGCTAAATGGCTTAATTACATAATCGTCTGCACCTAATTCCAAACCTGTAATTCTTTCTGAAACGTCACCTAATGCTGTAAGAATAATAATAGGAACATCAGAAGTTCTTCTTATTTCTCTTGTTACACCGTAACCGTCCATTTTTGGCATCATTACGTCAAGTACTACCAAATCAGGATTATATTTGTTAAACGCATTTACTGCTTCTTCTCCGTCTTGAGCAGTGTATACGTCATACCCAACCATTTTTAAACGTGTTTCCAAAATACGTCTGATACTAGCTTCATCATCAGCTAAAAGTATCCTTTGACGATCTTCCGTTTCATTAGGCAATTCTGCATTTTCAGTCATAGTCTTTTCCTTCGTTCAAATAATCTAACACCTTAATAATAACATACATTATTAAATATTACAAAATATTTATTTTTCTAAATTTTCTTGAATATTTGTATATATATATTAATTTAATTTACGAAAAATTGCAAGTACTTTTTCAAAAAAAGATTAAAAATAGTGGAAACAATAAAAATATAGCCACCCGTGTGATGTATTTCTTCATAGCCTTAATACTAAAATATAGCTTTAATGTATAATATGGATAACGAAGAAATAAAATATCACGAAATCATTTCAAAAAACATCAAGAAGTTAAGGACATCTGCTAAATATTCTCAAGAAGAAATGGCTGAAAAACTAAGCTGTTCCAGAGAATTTATAAGCAGAGTTGAAAACAGAAAAGAAAAAATAAGTTTAAATATGCTGTTAAAGATTGCAAACTTATTCAACGTAAACCCTAGCAGTTTATTTAAACTGTCTTAGAAACTATACGTTTAAACTTTTCTAAGTCTTCAGCCGTGTCAATACCGACAGGTATAAAATCTACTACGGATGTTTTTATTTTCATACCGTTTTGTAATGCTCTTAATTGTTCCAGACTTTCTGACATTTCATAAGAGCTTTGAGGAAGCTCTGTCATTTTTATAAGAGCTTCACGTTTATACCCGTAAATTCCCAGATGACCGTAAAATTCAGCTTTACCTTCATTTCTTTCAAAAGGAATTTTAGAACGAGAAAAATACATCGCGTACCCTGAGTTATCAATTACACATTTTACAAGATTTGGATTATCTGCTTCTTCCGGTGAAATTTTACGGATTAACGTTGATATATCAGCATTTTTATCTTCTTTAACATTTTTGGCAACTTCATCAATACTTTCAGGCTTAATCAACGGTTCATCACCTTGAAGATTTACTATATAAGAAATTTCAGGATGACGCATAACAACTTCTTTTATTCTGTCAGAGCCGCACTTGTGGTTAACTGATGTCATTTCTACATTCCCGCCAAAGGCCTTAACCGCATTAAAAATTCTTTCATCATCAGTTGCGACAATAATAATATCTGCCGATTTTGTCTGCTGCGCTTTTTCATAAACCCATTGAATTACAGGTTTACCTTCGACTACGATAAGCGGTTTGCCTTCCAATCTTGAGGACCCGTATCTTGCAGGAATAATTATTGCTGTTGTACTCTGTACGCAGCCCTGTTTAACAATTCCTTTAGCATCCGCCCTGTTTTGGTGAAATGTTTCCATATTAATCAACCTTTCTTACAATCAAAGCAACCCACTGGTCTTGATGAGCTTCTTCTATTAATTCTAAATTATGTTTTTTAATTGCTTCAAGGACAACAGGCTTCTTTTCATCTAATATTCCTGATAAAACCATTGCAGCTCTGCTGTTCATAATATTTTTTAAATCACCCATAATTTCAGCTAAAACATTATGAAGAATATTTGCACACACAAAATCAAATTTTTCAGTAATTTTATCTGCTGTATTAAGTTCAAATGTGCATTCCGCATTATTTTTTAAAGCATTTTCCTTTGCAACATCGATAACAGTTTCATCATTATCACAGCCGTAAGCAAAAGAGGCACCGAATTTTTTCGCGCAAATTGCAAGTATTCCCGAACCCATGCCTATATCAGCAACTTTATCGTCTTTTTGCATGTATTTTTCAATTGCTTTCATACACAACTGAGTTGTCTGATGCGTACCTGTACCGAATGCACATCCTGGTTCAAGACGAATTACAACCTCATCTTCTTTTGGAATATAATCAAGCCAATCAGGTACAATAACTATTTTATTTGATACACGTGTAATATCCCATTTTTCTTTCCATTTTCTTGACCAGTCTTCGTTAGGTTTGTCAGAAATCACATATTCCCAGCTACCGAGTTCTTCCTCAGAAAGACCGCGGGATTTCAATATTTCACGTTGTTCTTTTAAAAATTGAGATAAATTTGCGGGTTCGGAAGTTAAAAAGACCTTTAAAGTTCCTTCTGTTGTAGAAATCATTTCCAAATCTTTATATGCTTCTTCAGCCAAAACCACGCCTTCGCAAGGAAGGTTTTCAAAGAAAATTTCTGATATAACATCTTCCAGTTCAGGGTTAATCTTTATTTGGAGTTCGTAGTAATTGTTCATTATTGTAAAAACACGCCCATTTTTCTGAATTTTTGATATCTTTTTTCTTTCAAATCTTTTACAGAAAGCTTTGAAAGTTCATCAATGCTATCAAGAATAGTCTTTTTCATATTAGCAGACACTTCTTCATAATTTGTATGAGCGCCGCCGGTAGGTTCTTTTATTTCGCCGTCAACTATATCAAATTTCATTAAGTCCTTTGCTGTAATTTTTAAAGCATCTGCTGCATCGGATGCTTTAGAAGCGTCACGCCATAAAATAGAAGCACAGCCTTCAGGTGAAATAACAGTGTAATAAGCATGTTCAAGCAAAAATACTTTATCAGCAACGGCTAATCCCAAAGCCCCGCCTGAACAGCCCTCGCCTGTAATAATTGCAATAACCGGAACTTCCAGCTTTGCCATATCTCTAAGGTTAACTGCAATTGCACCGCCCTGATTTGTTTCTTCTGCGCTTATACCCGGATAAGCCCCCGGAGTATCAATCAAAGTTATAATAGGAAGATTGAACTTGCTTGCATGCTTAAATAATCTTAATGCTTTTCTGTAACCCTGCGGCTGAGGCATACCAAAGTTATATTCAAGGTTTTCTTTAGTAGATTTACCCTTCATAGTTCCGATAATCATAACAGGTTTACCGTCAATTTTAGCTAAACCGCCGATTATAGCTCTATCATCCATACCTTCTCTGTGACCGTGAAGTTCAACAAAGTCTTCACAAATGTTATTTACGTAATCCAAAAAGTTTGGTCTTTCAGGATGTCTTGCAATCTGCAACTTTTGAGATGGTTTCAAGTTAGAATATAACTCTTTTCTGTAATCTTGAGCTTGTTGTTCAAAAGTTTCAATTTCTTTATTAAGATCCATGCCTGACTCCACACTTATTTTTTTTAATTCTTCAATTTTTTCTTGAATTTCTATAATAGGTTTTTCAAAATCCAAAACTGCTGTCATTATTATACACCTCTTACTTTGCACACTTGTGCATATCTAAAATCTTAGCTAAAGTATCTCTCAATTTTTTACGTGAAGATACTACATCCACCTGACCGTATTTCAACAGGTATTCTGCTGTTTGGAAGTCTGACGGTAATTTTTGTCTGATAGTTTGTTCTATAACACGACGTCCTGCAAAACCTATTCTTGCACCTTGTTATGCTACGATAATATCACCAAGCATACCAAAACTTGCAGTAACACCGCCGAATGTCGGCTCTGTTAAAAGGTTAATATATAAAAGACCTTCATCATCCAGTCTTGAAACCGCACATGAAGTTTTTGCCATTTGCATTAAGCTTAAAGCACTTTCCTGCATTCTTGCACCGCCTGATGAGGTAATCGCAAGAACAGGAAGTCTGAGCTCAATAGCTTTTTCTATAATTCTTGTTACTTTTTCGCCTACAACACTTCCCATAGAACCGCCCATATAATCAAAGTCCATAACTGCAGCAGCGACTTTATTGCCTTCAATAGAAGCAATTCCTGTTATAACCGCATCATCAAGACCTGTTTTTTTATTGGCTTTTTCAAGTCTGTCTTTATAAGATTCCGTATCTACAAATTCCAGCGGATCAGTAGGTTTAATTTCAGTAAACAATTCTTCAAAAGAATTTTCGTCAAACAACTGATTAATGCGTGTTCTTGCATTTATTCTGAAATGGTAATCACACACAGGGCAAACCATATCATTTTTAACTAAATCTTCTTTCAAAAGCTGAGCATCGCAGTGCACGCATTTAGTCCATAAATCAGGATCCATTTCAACTTCGACTTTTGCTTCTAATTCGCGTCGCTGAATTTGAGCCTCTTTACGTTTTTCAAACCAATCTTGAACTGTCATATTATATATCCCTTAAATAAATCATTTAATACAAAACCATTATACTCTAAAAAAATTTTATAGCAATTTTTTACATTCCACATTTACAAACTACACATTACCCGATAAAAAAACTATTTCTTTTTATTGATAAAAAATTTTTTCATTTCATCGGAAATTTGAACATTTTGCAAAGCCATGTGATACTTACGCAGGTTAGCAAGAGTTTCCTGTTCTTCAAGCAAATCACGTTTAGGAATCTTTACGGAACTTTTAACCTTTTCAAACTCACTTGGTGTTTTTTTATTTATAAATTTTGTAATAATTTCGTCTATATCACTTCCGCCAATTCCGTATCTTGAAGCAACTTCTGCTGTTGTAGCACCTTGAGGAAGCGAATAAAGCCAGTTAACGGTTAAGACATCGCCCTGAGATATAGAATTAACACCTCTCTGGTGAGGCGTATACATGATATCGGCTTTATTATGACTGTGACCAAGTCCGATAGCGTGACCTATTTCATGCAAAATAGTATGATAAACTTCACTTTCATCCATGTAATCGGCATGCACAAGTCCTTCTGTTAAACCAATTGCAACTTCCGCACCGTATAATCTGTTTGCTCCGTCAAAAGAGAAATAACAATGACCTAACGCTTTACGTTCAACACGTTTCCAGTCAATATTAACATTTGACTCTAACAAAGTATTAACAACTTTAAAAGAGATTTTGCCTCTTGTCGCTTTCTGCCATTCCTCTAAAGCACGAATTACCATATGTCGGTATTTCATATCCTGCCCTTGCTTTGAATAAAAGTTCATAGGCGCAATATATACGTTAAGCGGCATAAAAGTCCAGCGCATTATGCGACCGTTTTTTAAAGATTCAGCAACATAAGTGTGTTTTTGCATATTTTTATTATATAATAAAAAGTAAAGAAAAACTATATTCGTTTATATAGCCACTTATGATTAACAGACTTAGGAGAGAAAACTATGAACATTATGCAAATGATGAAACAAGCACAAGGCTTGCAAAAAAAACTAAAAGATACACAAGAAGAATTGGCAAATCTTGAAATTACAGGAGAATCTGCAGGCGGTTCGGTTAAAGTTATCTGTGACGGACAAGGCAAATTCAAATCAATTAAACTTTCTGCCGAAGCTATTAATCCTGAAAACCCTTCATCAGTAGATGCTGATACTGTGGAAATGTTAGAAGATATTATTTCTTCAGCTATTATGCAGGCAAGCGATAAAGCTTCCAAAACCATGGAAGAAAAAATGAAAGCTGTAACAGGCGGTATTAATATTCCGGGATTAAACTTCTAATATGATATACCCAAAATCAATAGCAACACTTATAGAACACTTTCAGAAATTTCCGTCTGTGGGTCCGAAATCGGCGCAGCGTATGGCATTTTATTTATTAAGAATGCCTATGAATGAAGTTGAAAAATTTGCACAAAGCATGATTGATGCAAAAGCAAACACTAAAACCTGTGAAGTTTGTTTTAATCTTTCTGCATCAAGTCCATGCGAAATATGCAGTTCTCACCAGCGTGACCGCTCAATTATATGTATTGTTGCGGAAACAAAAGATTTAATTGCTATTGAAAAGACTAATGAATTTAAAGGGCTTTATCACGTTTTGCAAGGATTAATCTCTCCTATGGACGGCATTGGTGCTGACGATATAAGAATTAAAGAACTTCTTACACGTCTTACCAACGAGGAAGTCAAAGAGGTTATCCTTGCATTAAGTCCTTCTGTTGAAGGCGAAGCAACCAGCCTTTATTTAAGCAAACTCATTAAACCTTTCGGAATAAAGATTTCCCGTATTGCATTCGGACTTCCTGTCGGCGCGGATTTGGAATATGCCGATGAAATAACCATAGCAAAAGCTATTGAAGGCAGACGAGAACTTTAACTACTCTCTGTTAGTTATTATTTTATTCAAATCAACACCGCCCTTTTGGACCATACTGTTGCCGACAAAAAAGAATGAATCGTCTGTTGATGATTTAGTCGCCGTATGCATTGCAAATACATCGTATCCCCATTTATTAGGACCTTTTTTACCGTTGACATCAAAAATAATAATTCTAGGTAAAGACATTCCGCTGTAATTCATAAGAATTTCACCGCTTGCCAGAACATAAGCTGAACTTTGGTTCATAAGCGCTGATGATGCATAACCGCCTTGTCCTACTAACTTTTTGTTAAAATCTTCATCGGATATATTTTCATTTCCTTCTTTTATAATATCATCTAAGCCGGAATATTTAGGAATACATCCGTTATCGTAAGCTTTATTCTTACAAGTTTTTATAACTTTTAAGTTAGATAAAAATATACTTTCAAAATCCTTACATCCTGCGGTAGAACCACAAACATCAGATGCCAGCGGGCTTCCGTCGGCCATTTGATACTCTAAACAACTTTTCCCGTCACTGCTGTATCTCACACAACTGTGAGGCTTACAAGTTGACGGATACCAATAATAACATGCAGGCTTCCATCCGTATTTTTCTACTGACAAAGTCAATGCTTGAGATAACATAGAGTAAGTCTTTTTAGCCTGATTACTATAAACTGTCTTTTGATAATTTGAAATTAAAACAGGCATAGTCATTGCAGCAACTACTCCAATTATGCCGAGTGTAACCAAGACTTCTGCTAAGGTAAACGCACAATGACAATTCAGGTTATATTCGTGATGTAACATATCACTATTATAACAAGTTTTATATTTTTTACAACCCCCGAAAACTCTTGCAGGAAAGCTTAAAAATCTGCCCCCCCCCCGAGTAAATAAAATCTTTTCATAAAACTGCTCCTTTAATTTATTTTAAACTTATGCATAACCCATGTTGCGGGTCCAGCGGCTACGCTGG
>ERZ779626.277-NODE-277-length-34172-cov-6.951139_pt1 | contig 34172 bp, 31 predicted proteins | sample MGYA00514209_ERZ779626 | MGnify/ENA primary metagenome ERZ779626 (study PRJEB29562, sample SAMEA4376713) | mouse gut metagenome | isolation source: Cecum | study: EMG produced TPA metagenomics assembly of the A DSS colitis mouse model was used to assess the...
AGGGGATATGTAAGGCAAAAGAGCAGCCAGAGGATTGACCTCTGGTTTTTCTTTCGCCCGTTTTTCATCAATAGGCGGGGATGCCGTAGCCATAGATGGAGCTGCTCCCGACAGGGTAGCTCCGCTGCCTGCACGCATCTCCAGAGTTGCCCTCCACGGTGTAGACGATGCCGTTCTCGCACCGTTCCACGATGCCCACATGGTCGGTTTCCCCGTCACCCTCCCAGTCAAAGAAGATGATTTGTCCTGCTTCTGGCGTAAAGCCGCCGTCCTGCCATTGCCCTCTGTCCTTAAACCACTGGGAGCCATTTACGCAGCCTGCAAACTTGGGGATAACGCCGCTGTCGATATAGCCGCACTGGTCGGCACACCACGAAACGAAGCAGGCACACCATTCCACACGCCCGTCAAAGCCGTACCAGCTCCAGTACGGCTCGCCGCCTGCATTGCCCACCTGCGACAGAGCCATGGTGACGATTTCGCCGTCCCCGATGGTGATGCCGTAAAGCACCGCAGACCAGAGGGAATTGTTTTCCTCGGCAAGTAATTCCGAAAGCTGCTGCCGCTGTTCCCCGTTGAAGCCGTATCTGTCCGCCATTTCATCAGCGGTCTTGTGGCTCACGGTGATATAAAGGTAGGTCTGGGTGACGGTAGTTTCCGTTTCCACGATGTTCCCATGACCGTCATCGCTCTCGGTTATCTGGGTTTCGGTCTTGCTCTCGGTGCGGGAGCTGATTTCGTTCATCTCCCAGAAAATGTCTTTTAGGAGCTGCTTCTTGTTATCGTCCATCGTGGCGACTTCCTGCGGATTGTCTGGGTCGGTGGTGGTCTTGACGGAGTACACCGCAAGCACCTCTTTCCAGACCGCACGGCTTCCCGACATCTCCAGTACATCGTGGGTTGTACCGTTTATGATTTCGTCAAGGCGGCTGTCGTAATCGGCGTTGATTTCACGGACTACGGTCTGCATCGTCATTCCGTTGCCAGAGTCCTCGCCCGAAAAGAAGATGCCGAACACCGAGCCGACAAGCAGCCCGATAAGGCAGATAATGAGTATCACCGCAACGGCAATCCACCCGCCTGCCATGATTGCCGCTATCAGAGCCTTTGTGCCTACGATAATCGCCTTGATTGCCGCAAGGGTGGCTTTGACCGCCACCTTTACGGCGTGGGCTGTTGCCTTGGCGGTGGCTTTTGCCGCCTGCGCCGCCCGCTGTGCTGCTTTAGCGGAAGCCTTTGCCGCTGCCTTGGTCGCCTTGGCAGTCTGTTCCGTTGTCTTAATCGCTGCCTTAGAGGTCGCCTGTGCCGTCTTTACGCCTTTTTCGGCTGTCTTGACCGTACCCTTGGCGGTAGCTCTGGCAGCATCTTTTGATTTTATCGTACCTTGGGCGGCGGTTCTGGCGGCTTCTTTCGTTTTTACCGTGCTTTGGACGGTGGATTTTACCGTCTTTTCGGCATTTCGGGCGGTGGTCTTGATGGTCTGCTTTCCCTGCTGTCTTGTCTTGATAAAATGGCTCTTTGCTTTTTCGCCTGCGTTTGCAGGGGTATCGGGGGCAGGGGAACGGCTCGCCGCCCCGTGATGGGGCTGTGAGCCGTTCCGTTCTGCAGCAGACTGTGCTTTCTGTCTCTCTGCGGCTTTTGCCGCCCTTTTTTCCTTAAAGTCCGCCACCTTGTCCTTTGCCTTGATGATGTTCTCCTTGGTGGTCTGGACGGATTTCTGCCCCTGCTTGTTGAATTGGTGTACGCCCTCGCCTGCAATCCGTTCCGAAGCATGGGATACCTTGTCGGCGGCGTACTCGGTGGCAGAGCTTTCCTCCGCATAATAGCCCTGCTCCGCCTTTTCCTTGGTCTTGGCGTAGGCGGCTTTCATGCGCTCCGAAGCGACAGCCGCCTTGTTGATAGCCTTGATGGTGCCTTTGACCGCATCCCTTGTCTTAATCTTTGCCATAGGGAGCCTCCTTTCCGAAGATACGCCGTATCCTCTGGGGTTTGGCGGTCAAATCAGTCCACCTTTTTCGCCACTACCACAAGCCTGCCGTTCTGGGCAGAGTATTCGCAGGTGGATAGGGTGATGAGCCTGTCGCCGTATTCGGCGGTCACGCCCGTATCGTAGAGGGCAAGCTCCTTGCATTTCTCCACATAGGCGTTGAACTCGTCCTCGTTCTCCGCATTGACAAAATCATAGTAGCGGTAGCCCTCCGCACTGTACGCCACGGTCTTGAATACGGCAATGATTTCATATTCGCTCTGCTCCGTGAGAGTGTCGAACTGGATGGTCTTGTGTTCCTCGTAAAAGTCCTTTTCCTTGTAGCTCTCCAACGCCCCGAACATTTTGCCGCCCTTGATGTGGTGTCCGTAGATGACCAGATTGTCGCTTGCGGCGATGTCGCAGTTCTCCTGCACATAGGGCGTACCCAGGTCGCTGTACTCCTTTTCAAAGTTGTGCTTGAGGTAGAAGTTGGGATTGTTTTTGCTCTGCATGACGGGATAGTTGATGGTCGTTCCGTCAATGGCAATCCACCCTATCAAATCCTCGTTCTGCAAGAACAGCTCGTTGTACTTCGCCAGAACGTCCTCGCCCTCGTTTATGGGTTCGTCCGTGGGAATCGGCTCGGATTCGGGAGCCTGCTCCACTATCTGGGCAAGCTGCTCAAAGTTCTCCGTCTGCTCGTCCACCTGTGCATCGTGGTGGGAGATACGGAAGATACAGAAAGCCGCCGCACCTAAAAGGCAGACGGCGGCAGCGATGCAGATAACAGACTGGTACTTTTTCAGATATTCTTTCATAGGTTTTTCTTTTCCTTTCTCGTCTAAAATTACTTGGCTTCATTTCGTTTGGTTTACCTTGTGTGGTCGGTGTGCTGCTGTTTGGGGGCGGGTAATTCCCTGCAATATTCGGGATACCTCACCTTGATGCCCTCCATGAAGTAGGGGGCGAACTCGCAGCAGAATAATTCCTCTGGCGTGGAATACCTCTCACGCCCGTCCTCTGCGTAGCCGTTCCAGAGGTTAAAAGCAAGGTGGCAGACCTTGACCGTGCCGCTTGTCTGCCATCCGCTGTGCATCCCCTCTGGCACGATACAGTCCGTCTTGAAATCGAACATGGTGCTGATGTTCTTCCTCGTTTCCTCCGCAATCCCCATCACATAGAAGAATGCCCTGTGGTAGCAGTCGTTCACCCTGCATTTCATCATGTTCTCCAGAAAGAAATCACGGTGAGCCGTGTTGCGAAACCTTATATCCGCCATAAAATCCTCCTTTCCTAAAGCCCTGCTTTTGGGGCATCAAGGGATGCCCGCAGGGTGTTTTCGTTGCTCCGATACAAAAAATCTGTCTCTGTTTCCTTTTTCAGCCGTGGCAGGATGATGTCCTCCACATAGGAGATATTGGTCTCGGCGGCGATAAAATCCCGCCCGTTCTTAATGCACTGGACGATTTCGCTCCCAGAGCCTGCAAAGGGGATGACCACCAAGCCGCCTGCATCGCTGCTTGCCCGTATCATCCGCTCCGCCAGCTTCTCTGGCTTCTGGGTGGGGTGGCTGGTGGCTTCCTTGTAGTTTGGCATCACCCTCGGCACCTCCCAGACATTGCCGCAGGACTTCCCCTTGGGGTTCTTCCGCTTGTCCTTTTCGCCGCCCTTGTCGTAGGGGATGCGGACGGCATCTACATTGATTTCATGCAGGGGCTTGCTGTAAAACCACAAGAAGTCGGCTTCATCACGGTAGGCGGCTTTGGCAGGTCGCCCCGTCCTGTAATTCCAGACAATCAGATTCCGCCTTATCCAGTCGAACTTATCCAGTACCTCCACGGAGAGCTTATCTATCATCTGGCTGCTCCCCCAACAGTAGAACGCTCCCGTAGGTTTTAGGATGCGGTGGCATTCCCGCACCCACTCCATGCACCACGCCAGATACTGCGGCACGGACTGGAACACAAAGTCAAATTCCCCTTTCATGCGGTAGTAGGGCGGGTCGGCAATGACTAAATCCACGCTCTCCGAGGGCAGCTCCTTTAACACCTCCACGCAGTCCATCGGGTAAATACGGTTTCTCTCCAAAATCACTCCCCTTTAGACCTCCCCGAATTTCGTTGTCATCAGCTTATACAGCTCCGTATTGCGGGGGAACTTGTTGACAAACGGCACGAGGGAGCTGCCCACTTTCAAAAGCCCCTGTCCTGCCCCTACATTGGTGATATAGCTCATCTGCAAGTCGGAGATGTTAAGGAGCTTGGCAAGCTCAATCCTATCCGTAGACGCTTGGTTGAGCATGATGATAAATTCGCTGTTGGCAAGCATCGTCCTCGCCGTATGGCTCTGTAAAAGGTCGTCTACATTCTGGGTGATGCCCGTACAGTACGCCCCGTACTTACGCACACGCTTCCAGAGGGTAAAGAGGAAGTTTGCGGAATACTCATGCTGAAAGAGCAGGTAAATTTCATCAATAAAGATAAAGGTGTTCCTGCCTTTCGCCCTGTTCTGGGTGATGCGGTTTAGGATGCTGTCAAGCACCACGAGCATCCCGATGGGCTGTAACTGCTTGCCTAAATCCAGAATGTCATAGCAGATAAGGCGGCTCTTAGTATCCACATTTGTATGCTTGGCAAAGGTATTCAAGCTGCCGTCTGTGAAAAGCTCGATGGCAAGAGCGATTTCCTGTGCTTCTGGCTCGTTCTGTTTCAGCAGCTCCTCACGGAAGTCCTGCAAGGTGGGCGGCACTCCCATATAGTTGCCCTGCTGATAGTGGCGGTACACACTCGCCGTGCAGCGGTCTATGATGGATTTCTGCTTTGCCCCAAGGCTTGCCCCGCCGATGAGCTGCTCGCAGAGGGATAAAATAAACTCTGATTTGAGGATGACGGGGTTTGCCCCATCTCCGTAATCAGAGTTCATATCCATAGCGTTGATATGGTTGTCGCTGGTCGCTGAAATGTGGATGACCTCGCCCTGCATGGCTTTCACAAGGGGCGAATATTCCCGCTCTGGGTCTATGATAATCACATCGGCGTTGGGGTCGGTGAGGATGATGTTCGTCATTTCCTCCTTTGCCGTGAACGACTTGCCTGCACCAGACACGCCGAGGATAAAGGAATTGCCGTTCAGCAAATGGCGGCGGTTGGCGATTATCATGTTCTTGGAGATAACATTCTGCCCGTAATAAACGCCATTCTCATGGTAGATTTCCTGCACACGGAACGGGATGAACACGGCAAGGCTCTCCGTGGTGAGGGTGCGGAAAGCGTCAATCTTCCTCACGCCGAACGGCAGGGCGGTGTTCAGACCGTCCATCTGCTGAAATTTCAGCACGGCGAACTGGCAGAGGTGCTTCCTCGCCGTGGTGAGCAGGGCTTCCGTGTCGTTGTCGAGCTGCTCCTTGGTTTCCGCCGTATGCACCATCGTGAGGACAGCGAACATCATCCTCTGGTCACGGGTGGTCAAATCGTCCAGAAACTCCTTGCTTTCTTTTCGCTGCTGCTCCAAGTCGTAGGGGATGACAGCGGAAAAGTTGTTGTTCTGGTTCTGCTTCCTCTGCCAGTTGGTGATATTGGTTTCCACACCAAGCAGGCGGTTTTCCACCTCCCGCACGGCTTCATCCGTAGGGACGGGTACGACATCCACGGAGAGCATCATGTTACGGTTAAGCTCACAAAGCTCCGCCACCATGCTGTCCTTGATATAGGCGGCGTATTCCCGCAGGAATATCACACGCCCGTACCTGTCGCCAATCTTGAAATAGTCCTTTTCAAACTCAAAGGTGTCGGGGCAGATGAAGTCCTTGAAGTCGTGACCTTTCCGCATGGTCTGGGAGAGGTCGAAGCGGAACGCCGTTTCTTCGCTCGTGCGGTAGAAGTCGTGGAAGATGCGGAGCTTTTCTTCCGCATCAAGTTCCGTGCATTTAGAGCCGAGCCGTGAGAAGTGGGCGATAAGGTCAGCACCCACACGGGCAAAATAATTGCGGGCTTCTTCGATGTTTTTCTTGCACACGGATACGGTCACATACTTATCCTGCACGATGGAATTTGCCCCTGTCGCCTTGTCGAGCAGCATCTTGTTGTACTCCCTGCGGTACTTATCCAATCCGTCATCCGCCATAGGGATAAGGATGGTCTGCTCAAAATCCGCCTTGTTCAAGCGGCGGTTGTTGATGGTGATTTTCGTGGTCGCCCCACTGTCGAGGGAATTGAGCAGCTCCGAGTATTCAAGGAACATGGCTTCCTTGTCCTCACGGCTCGCCACGGCATAGTTGATGTCCTCAAACTTGAATGTCTTTGCGTATTTGTTCCTGCCCACGAGGAAAATGCCGTCCTCCCAGATGGTCTTGATGGGGATGACCGCCTGCACCGATTTCGGCACGACAAATTTCTCCTTATCCTGCTTGAACAGGTTTTTAAGCGTCTTTAACATGGTCTACCTCCTTACGCTTCTTTGATTTCTTGGAATGTTTGGCTTGTTTCGCCTTTGTTTTCGCCGCCTTTTGCTTCTGCTTTTTCTGGACGGCGGGCAAGCCCTTTTCGTGGGCTTCAAGGGTCGTCTTCATGGCTTCGTAGTAAAGGTTATCTGGGGAAAACAAAATTTTCTTTGGCATTAAGAACTCCGATTTTATCCACGCCCAGACGAACTGCTCCGCCGTCATGCCGTTGTACTTGATAAAGCCCATCATGGCAAAGGGGGAAGCACCCAGAATACACATCCAGCTTAGGGTTTCCGTCCCGAACTGCGGGCGGAGCAGGAAATACAAGCCCACCGCCACGCCGCAGGCAAGGACGGAGAAAATGAACTGCCGCATCGACAGCCCGAAAAACATACTTTCCGTGTAGTTGCGGATTTCCTTATTTATCTTGACTTCCAAATGGTTCGCACCTCCTTTTTGGCGCAAAAAAATCGCCATCTTTGGAAAAATGACGATTCTTCAAATTTATCCAGTTTACTTCCAACTCATTCTTGCGTTATATACATTGTTTACGGCTTCGATATAGCAGATGACAGAGGGATGGTCGTGGTCGCCTTGCCGCAGGTATCTATTTTTAATATCCAGATACTGCGTTCTGACAAGCTCCCATTTTCCCCTTTTTTTGATATACTTGGCTTTTTCCTGTATTCCCGCAGAATGAGGGGCTTCGTTCCAATAGTATCTGTCCCAATAGGTGAAACCTGTCTTTTGGTGTATCAGTCTGTGAAAATGTTCCTCGGTATCTCTGCAAACAATACAGACATCCATCGAAAACTCGGTAGGATTGCCCTTGACAAAATGAATCTTTCCCGTGGTCAGAGAAGAGGTTGAATCTTCACAATCTCCCAAACGGTACTCCTGCAACACCTTATTAAAGGATTTCCTTGCAGATTCTTTGATAGTCCTGCAATCCTCGAAATCTTCACATCTCACAATTTCAAGGTTGTAATCCAAGTCTATCGGCAACGAAGCATTTTGTACGATGAGGTTCCGTGCGCCGCTTCCTACAAGATAGAATACTGCACCGATATCATAGTCCTCTTTCAAGTAGTGGCAAAAATCCTGCATTATCTCACCGCATAGATTCCGCATACGGCTTAGAAATTCCTTATCCTTTACATAATCAAACATAAAATCTCCTTTCCTCCCCAAGCCAGCCAATTAGACTTCCAAACCTAAATCATTGCATTATAAATCATGTGACAAATAGATGTCAAGTGGTTTTTCCGTCTTTTTATTTTCTGCGGTGAGCCTGCTTCCTTCTTACAGACGCACTTCGATTTCATTCCCTTAAAGCCCCATCATTTCACGCACGACACGGTCTGCCATCTTGACCGCACCGACAAGGACGAGCATATTAAACACAAGCTCCCCGATATAGCTCCACACCATCGACACCGCCGCTGCATCGGGATTGACCGCAGGGGGCGTTGCCGCAAAGAGGGAGAAGATGATGCAGGCAAGCACGATAATCGCTCCCTCCAGACATACGGCGGAGTAGCTCTTGATAAAGCTCTTTCCCACGCTCTGGCTTGGAGAGCCTGCAAAGGTGGAAAGCGGCACGGGTGCGATGGCGGTGTAGAGGTAGAGCTTGAAAAACCTGCCGTACACCGACATAATCATAATGAACGACAGCACCGTGATGAACAGCCCGCCGATGAGCGTCACCGCCCATAGGGGGATGCTCTCGAAAAAGCCGCAGTCCTCCACCGCCGTCACGATTTCCGAGGGCAGTACCGTCTGCTGTGCCGAGCCGAAGCCTGCGGCGTTCATAATGGTGGAGATTAGCCCCTGCACGATTTTGAACAGAGCCATCATCAGCTCCAGCCCGTAAGTCACCGCACCTTTGGCAAGGGCAAAGCGGATAAAGAGCTTTAATGCCTGCTCTGGGCGTTTCACTTCGGCAAAGTTGCCTGCGGTACGCATCACGCCTACCACGAAAAACAGCACGAGCAGGGCAAGCCCGATAGCCTGCACCGCACCGTGGATGTTGACGATTACATTCCAGATAGTGCCGCCCTTGAACTGCTCTGGGGACTGGGTTATGAGCTGCCATATCTCCGACAGCTTTTCATTCCATGTGTTGAGGGCGTTCTCTAAATTCTGCACAATCCAGTTATCTGACATTTGACCACCTCCGTTCTTAAAATTGGGCGGCGGGGCAAGTTCCGCAAAGCGGATCTGCCCCGCTGCCTTAGTCTTGTGTCAGTCTTTCAATGAGCTGCCTTTTCCCTTAACCCGTGATGAGGGTCAGAATCTCCTTGGCAAAGGTAATCACAACGCCGCCTGCAAGGGTGAGGAAGCCGTTCGCCCTCTGGGAAGGGTCGTGGGATTTCAGCGACAAGCCCACCTGCACAATGCCGAAGCCGAGCATAATCATACCGACAGCCCTCACCAGACCGAAAATGAAATCAGACAGGTTATTGACTACCTGTATCGGGTCGTTGGCGGCAAAGGCGGTCATGGAAGTGCCAAGCACCATCGTGAGGGCAAGCACCGCCACGCAGTAATGGCGGAAGCCTTTCTTTACCCTGCCCGTCATGGGCAGCTTTGTGGTTGCTTTCTTCTGGGTGTCCTTTTTGTTGAAAAATCTCATGGTGTAATCCTCCTTAAATTTGATATATTTCTTCTAAGTCCTGTTCGGACAGAAGCTCGTAGGATGTGCTGACAGCGTTCACGCTCACGGCGTTCTTTGGAATGTCGCTGTCAAACACAAGGGTTGCGACAGCCTGCGTAGGCTCGCCGTGGAGATAGGGCGGCTGTCCTCCGTCAGTTGTCAGCTTCACATTGGGGTGCTTTAGGATGTCGTACTTAAAATCCATGACGGGGCGTTCCCCACGCACAAAAAGAAGTGCGTAGCGGTTGTCGAGCATACGCACCTCGTCTGGCGTTAAAAGCTCACGCCCCGAAATCTGGTAGTTGGTGGAGTAGTTCCCGCTGCGTCCAGAGCTTTTCCCGTAGGTGTTGGTGTCGATGGTCGCCTTGCCTAAAAGCTCCGACACATACTTGTGGGTACTTTGCTCGTTGCCGCCAAGATACAGAAACTCGTCGCAGTTGCCGACGATGCTTTCCCATTGCTTTTCAAAGAGGGCTTTGAGCTGTGCCAGATTTTGCAGGATAATCGAAACGGATACACCTCTGGAACGCATGACCGACAGTATCTTGTCGAAGTCATCGGGCAGCGAAACATTGGCGAACTCGTCCATGATAAAGTGGCAATGAACGGGCAGGCTTCCGCCGTACCTGTGGTCGGCAAGATAAAAGAGCTGTTGGAAAAGCTGCGTGTATAATACGGACACAAGGAAATTAAAGCTCGTGTCGTTGTCGGGTATCAAGGCGAACAGGGCGACTTTCTTTTCCCCAAGGCTCGGTAAATCAAGCTCGTCCGTTGCGGTTAGGGATGCAAGGCTCTCCAGATTGAACTTCTCAAGCCTTGCGGCAAGGGTTATCTGGATGCTCTTTAAGGTCTTGGCAGAGCCAGAGTGGTAGTCACGGTAGTATTTGAGGGCGATATGCTCTGGGTTTACCATCTCCAGACGGTCAAACAGCTCGTCTAAGGGACTGACATAGCTGTCATCGTCCTCCCGTACCTCGCCTGCCCGCAAAAGCTCCATCACCATCGGGAAATTCTGCTCGTCTGGCGGTGCTTCGTATTTCAGATAGAACACCAGAGAAAGGAGCAGCATACTTGCCGCCGTGTCCCAGAACGGGTCTTGTGACTGGCTTCCTTTCGGCGTGGTGGCTTTGAATAAATTGGTCACAAGCCGCTGCACATCGTTGTCGTTCCTAAGATAGACAAAGGGATTGTAACAATGGCTGCGGTGCATATTGATAAGGTCAAGGACACGCACCTCATAGCCTTTCTTCTCCAAAAGACCGCCCACATCACGGACGATTTCGCCTTTTGGGTCTAAAACCACCATTGAGGTGTTGCACTGCATGGCGTTGGGCTTGCAGAAGAAGCGTGTTTTTCCTGCTCCGCTGCCGCCGCATACCAAAATATTCAGATTGCGGCGGTGCTTCTTGCCGTTCAGCCCGATGCGGACATTCTGGGTCAGCAGCTTGTTTGCCGATGCGTCCTTATCTCGGTACTTCTTGTTGAGCGTACCTGCGTTGCCCCATTTTGCAGAGCCGTGTTCCTCGCCCTTGCGGTAGTTCCTGCGTGTGGAGAGATAAATCCCGATGCCCATACCGTAGGCAAGCAGAAAAATAAGGACAGTCCTTAAACTGTCCTCACACACCGTTATGGAAAACGGGTCATTGATTGCCACGGTCAGACCATTCATTATCTCCATGATGCCGCCGCTGACATAGGGTGCGGTCAGCAGGGCAAGCCACACGGCAGGGATGATGCCGCAGGCGGCAAGGATTACGGCTGTTTTCTGGTCGTCACCGTTCCTCATGGCATCGGCACTTGCAGGGTGCGACTTTCACTTTTTTGCTCTTAGCGGTAGCCACCGTTTCAATCAGCTCGTCCACGGGGTCGGTGGGGCGTTCCTCCCGTATCTGCTGGTTGCGGAGCGTGTTCAAGGCATTGAGGACGATATTCTTGTCGTATCGGTCAAGGGCGATGTGATACCGTTCTTCTCTCATGGGCTTCACCTCCGATTACCGTTCCTGCTCTTTGGATTTGGGCGGCTTGTTCTTCTCCATGCTCTTATACATATCGCTCTGGATTTCCCCAAGCACATCCCGCATGGAGCCAAGCTCGCCCTTGAACACCTGCGTATCCATGCCCTCAAACTCTTTGGGGAGCTTGTCGAAGCTAAAGCCTCTGGTATCCACGCCGTAGCGGGAGCTTACCATATACGCCACGCAGTAGGCTTTGAACTCGGACGCATCACGGCTCTCGTTGTGCTTGAAGTCAAAGACCGCCACCGACACTTCCTTTGCCATGCTGACAAAGAGCTGTTCCTCGCTAAGCCCCTGCCGCACGAAGATGACCTGCTGTGAGCTGTCGTAGAACGCAGGGACTTCCAGCTCCTCCACGGGCTGGAATCCGACAGGGCTTGCGTCTATCATCGCCGCCACAAGCTCCCGCATGGTTTTTGGTTCTTTCGTATCCTGCCGCTCCTTTGCCGAGGTCTGGGAGATGTCGTAGACCACCTTGGCATTATAGGAGACCGCCTTTGTGCCGTCATCACGGTTATATTCCTTGCCCGGCTCAAGGATGGTGACTTTCTGTGCGTCCTTATCCACATACACACGGCTCTGCTTCCAACTGGAATAGTCCTTGAGCTGCGTGGCTTCGGGTTTCTGTGCCGACACCAAGATGGCGTTGTTGACAGAGTAGCGGTCAAACCGCCCCTGCACATCAAGGTACTGTCTGAATGTCCCGCCGTCCGTCATCATCTTTTCGCAGGTCGTGTCAATCAGCTCATAGGCTTCATTCCGCTGTGCCTGCTTTGCGGCAGCCCATTCCGCTTTGTCAAAGGGACGGTTGCCGCCGCTGAATACATCATAAATGCTCATAGCTGTTTACCTCGTTTCTTTGGATTTGGGTTTCTTTTTCTTCCTCTGGGGCTGTTTATGCTCCGTCTTTCCTGCGGGCGGCTTCTTTGCCCTGTCGGGAGATTTCTCTTTATCAAGGGTGGGGGAAGCATCGGCTTCCTGCTCCTTGCGGCTTTCCTTGATTTTCCGCAGTTCTTCTCTGACGGACGGTTTTTCGTCCTTAGTCATAGTAGCCCCCTCTGCGGACTTCCTTGGCTGCTCTGAGGTAGGCTCGGACAGAGGGGATTTTTCCGTCCGATTTTGAAAAAAATCGTAGCCACACGAGGGGTTTGGGGCGTTTTCCTCTTTCTGCACGGGCTTTCCCATGAGGGCATCCAAGAGCTTGTCTTTCTCCGCCTTTTCCTCCACGCCGATGTCTGGCTCTGGCTGTCCGTCCTTTGTACCCTTGGCATCCCGTGACTTCTCCGCTTCGGTGACGATGGATGCGGTATCCACCGATGCAAGGTCAAAGCGTTCCACGATGCGGCTGATTTTCGATGCGTCCTCCGCACGGGCAATCACATCCACCTCCGCATTGGGGTCTTTGTTCTTGCGGTCTGCCAAAACGCAGTAGAGTACGCCGTATTTCTTCGCTTCCTGCGTGAACTTCCGCAGGTCGGCGTTCTTCACCGTAAAGACTTTCAGCTCCTTGCCAGAGCGGAGCATCGAGGTGAGCCTTGCCTTGCCCTTGGTTTTCTTTTCTTCTTTTAAGATGGAATAGAGCAGGATGGCGATGTTCTTCGCACCTGCCCCCGTGATTTTGGCAGCGACTTCAAATCCCTCCAAGCTCATTCGGACGATTTGCTCCGCCGCTTCGCCGCCTGTGTTCATGCTTCATCAGCTCCTTTCCTTTTTCTTTGTTCTCGTCTGCCCGTATGGTCTGTAGCTTTTCTTTGAGGGTATCGCTTCGGGCTTCAATCCCCTCGCACAATCTGACCTCCTTTCTGGCTGTTTTAAGCCGCCCCGTGATTTCGGAGATTTGAGCCTTGACCACTTCTTTTTCTTCGCCGCCTGCTTTGCGGCTCTGGGAGTAAAGCCCCTTTCGCTGTTCGGTCAGCTCTGTTATCTCCGTTTCCAGAGAGCCTTTATATGACAAGAGCTGCTCCGCCGTGTCGATATGGTTGCGGCAGAGCAGCCTTGTTTCCTGCGTGATGGCTTCCATCTTCATAAGGTCGTCCTTTAGGAGATAGTGAAGCCGTGCGTAATTCGGTTGTCTTTTCTTTGGCAGGATGCCAAGCTTGCAGCAGTAATGGAGATACAGCCCACGCAAGCCGCCGATTTTCCGTGCGTCTTTGAGAGAGCCACGGACACGGTAGACCTTGACGGTCTTTGTCGGCTCGGCAAAACGGGAGAACTTCACCGCATAGGAATTTTCCCGTATGCGTTCCGTTATCCTCTCGTTGGTGTAATCGTCACCGAGCTTGTAGAGCCGCTTGGGTCTTTGCCATCCTTTCCCGATAATCGTCCAGTATTTGCGGTTGGGGTCAAAGCTCACACGGTAGCCCATCTCCGCCATCTGGCGGTCAAAGTCTTTCAGCGTGTAGGATTTGGAGATGGCTTCGTCCACCGCCTGCCGTGCCACGGTGTCCCTTGTAGGCAGACCGTTCTTCTCGGCTTGGTAGAGGGCGTAGGGCTTCTTCCTGCCGCTTGGGTGTTCGATGACCGATAGGGAATATTCACGGCAAAGCTCATCGGAACGCTGACGCAGGAGCCGCAGGTTTTTCTTGTTGTCATGGTAGTGCCTGCCGTCCGCAAAGGAGACGGAGTTGACAACAAAGTGGTTGTGCAGGCATTCCGTGTTGAGGTGGGTGGCAACAATCACTTGAAACCTCTCGCCCCACATCTTCTCCGCCAATTTTACGCCTACCTCGTGTGCCTGCTCTGGCGTGACCTCGCCCGCCTTGAAGCTCTGGAAGCCGTGGTAGCAGACAATCTCGCTCTGGTCGTTCCATTGTTCTTTGGCAATCATCATCTCGTCCCTTGCGGTGGCGGGTTCGCAGTTCACGCCCGTGACGAAAAACTGCTGCTCGGTCTTGTCGCCGTTGGTGGCGTACTTCATCACATCGCCCATCGCCTGCAAGTCCGCTTCGGTGTATTTCGGGTTGGCGGTCTTTTCTGGGTTTTCGGCGTAGTCGATGGGGTGGTCGAGCCTGCCTTTCACATCCCATATCTCGCAGACCGCCATCAGACCGCCGTCCGTTTCGGGAGCAGGTATCTCTTGCGGACATCAATCTGGAACTCGTGCCACTTCCTCGCTTCCTCGTTCAGCATGGGCGTATCCACAAAGCCGAGGGCGTTTGCTTTCGCCGCAAGCTGGTTGATGCGGTTGCCGATGGCGGACAGCTCCCGCATGATTTTGTAAAATTCGGGGTCGGGCTTCTCGCAGAGCCGATAGCCTTTCACCATCTCTCTGAGGAACGCTTCTCTGGAGCGTCCCGATTTCCGCACAAGCTCATGGAGCTGCTCGGCTTCGTCATCAGTCAAACGGAAAAGTATCTGTACCTTTCGGTTTCTCACTTTTTTTCACCTCCCTGTCGGAGAGCCTGTTAATCTGCAAACAGCACATCAGCATGACGCCCGCCAGACCGCCGAGGGTCACGCCGATGACAAAGAACAAAAACTCGCTCATTCTTGAAATCTCCTTTCTTCTTAACCGCCGTGCTGCCCACGGCAGGGCGGCATCCTTTGATGCCATTCTTTTATGGGGTATTAGGGGGCATCCCCTAACAAGCGAATTTGGTTAGCCAAATTCAGTGCTTGGTAAGACGTGTCTTAGTCTGCGTCCTCGTACATACATTCTCCACACACGGGGCAGTAATAGGGGCATCCTGAACATTCCTCATGCTCCAGACACTCGTCCTCGATGTCCGCTTCTTCGGCTTCGGTCTTGTCTGCGTCCGCAATATTGGCTTCGCCGCAGACGAAATCCGCCTCGGAAAACTTTACAAGGTCGGTGTCAAAAAGCACGGTCTTTAGCTTCTCCCTCGCTTCTTCGGGGCTGTCTGCATAGACGGAGACAGTCTTTTCATAGTGTGCGGTGAGGGTCACTTCATACTTTTTCAATCATTCTTTCCTCGCTTTCGGTCTTGGTTCTGGTGTCGGTTTGGGGCTTGGAAAACGGAAGAATCACTCACGCAATCAACGGGCATCTCCCCTTTCACGGCTCGGCTTCTGCCTTGCAATCCCCAGATAGGACATTAAAAAATCATTGACATCCTTGCCGACTGGCGGCGGTGCGTCAACGATTCTATAGTCTTTCTGCAATAATTCTTGTAGGGCGGCGGTACACAAACGCCCTGCCTTGTCGTTATCCAGATGGAGATAGATGGTCTTTATCTGGGGATGGGCGTTGAGGAACGTGGTGAGGGCGATGGGGATTCTGCTCTCCGCAAGCTCCTTTTTGGGCTGGTACACGCCCGACAGAGAGAGCAGGTTTGCCGCCTTATAGTCCTTTCCCTCGCATTTGAGGTAAGTCGCGTAGGACAGCACATCAATGGCGGCTTCAAATAAATGGACGGTATTGGTCGGCTCCCTTGCCAGAAGCCGGAACGAATACCGTTTGTCGCTGCCCGATGCGTCACGCTTGAAGCTCCCCATCGTGCCACGGCAGGCGGCGTATTTGGGCGTACCGCTTTCATCCTTTCCGATAAAAACGGCGTTGTGGTAGTCGGCACTCTCGTAGATTGTGCCGTCTGCGATGCAGTCCTGCACGATGGCGTAGTCGATGCCACGCCCGAAAAGGTACTGTAAAACCCTGTCGCTGTCCTTGTTTTTTGGTGGCAGGAGCAGCACTTTCGACTCGTCCTTTTTCACGGAAGGGGGCGGCGGTTTCCAGTCGCCCATGTCCCCCGTGAGGGTCTGCACGGCTTCCACGAAGCTGAATTCCCGCACTTTCATCAGATAGTCGAGGGCGGAGAAGCCGCCGAAGCCCCTTGACCACCAGTACCATTTGCCGTTGGAAATCTTCAAGCTGTCGTGTTCCCTTGTGCAGTAGACGTTGCCTGCTACACGCTTTAGGTTGCCAGGCTCGTACCGTTGGAGATAGGAGAGCAGGTCGATTTGCCGTGCCTGCTCAATCACGGCGGGGTCAAACTGCACATAGCGGTTACTTCCCATTCAAATAAAATCACCTCCAGAAATAGATTTAGCCGAGGGGCTTATCGTTGGATAAACCTCTCGGCTATGTAGATTCAACTTCCATAATTCACTTCAATTTAATCTGCTTTTCAATCTTTTCTTCGACTTTTTCTTTTTTCAGTGCATCATAAGCCTGCTTCAAATTATCAATGGCTTTCTGTAATTCTTCTCGATGGTGCTTTTCATCCACCGTTTTTTGTGCTTCTTCAAGCGTTAGTCTGAAATCTTGAGATGCTTTATCCATATTCTTTAATAGAATTTGATATTGGTACATCTTAAACAATAGCTCTTGATAACGTAAAACATAATCTCCAAGAAGAATAGCAGCTTTACCATTATATATGTATTTGATTTTAGTGGAAGCATCTTTAACCATTTCCATTTTAACTAAGAATTCTTTATGATAAGGTTGCTCTAACGGATGGGCTATTACATCAGTGATTTTCTCTAAATAGGTATTATTCGTCATCTGTGCAAAGATAAAGTCCATCGCAAGTAGAGGCTCATCCTTTTTATTTATCAAAAGAATCTGATTGGTTTCATGTAGCTGCATCAGACCTTTTGCTATGAGATAATGCTCAACACGTTTATCAAATAAGTGCTGCTTGTTGCTCAACTTAATCTGCTGTTTTGTCTGTATTAGAGCAATGACAGCGACAATAGCGGTTATTACAGAAAACCAGAAATTCCAATCTATTAGCATATCAACATCAGCCTCCTACGATTATTTGCCCAGAAGTTCTTTCGCAATTTTCAAATTTAAGAACTGCTCCTTTGCTTCTTTTGCCGTATCAAATTTTTTATCCCATGCTTCACGAATTTTAGACTTTGATAATACTTCCCGAAGCGAATAATCATCAAAATATTCAATGTGTTCAGAAGTATAATATTTTTTGCAGTAATGAGCATAAAGGGCAATTATAGCGGATTTACTTTCGTCTGGCTCAATTTCAGTGTCATTCTTTTTAAGTATCCGCTCTAAGTCATAGGATAAATAGTGTAAGTCTGGCGGATAATCATAATACACAATTTCGCCCTCATACTCCATCGGAACAGGTTTTACATCAATGTTATGTTCTTTTAACTTATACTCAAAATATGAAAACAAAATATCCGCATTAACGCAAGTATCATTGTATAAACTGACTTCCTCATATGCTGACAAGAGAGAGACTAACTTCTTTGTTTCATTCTTGCTCATATATCTCGTGCTATATTCTTTGGAAATCGCACATAGTGTATCGTAATTTTTTCTTGAATATCCATCAGCTAATAGTCTAACAATCGGATGGATAACAGCCATTTTAAGATTGTTCCTATTCCCCTTGTGATAATATAGTGCCGAAATAACCAATGATATTATCCCAGAAAGCACAACAGTTATAAGTGTAAAGAAATTTGAATACCAATTTGAAACAAACCAATCTATAAAATTCATATATCTCACCTCGTCCATTTTGCTTAATATCTAAATCATCAATCTCAATTATACTATAGCCACATGATTTTTTCTACCCCTCGGCTATGTAAAAGACGGCATCAGCTCCACGCCAACGCCGTCCTTTCTTTGGTTCAGTCCGTCATAAAATCCCTGCTTTTTTCAGATACCCCACGCTGTCATAGCAGCCACGAAAGTAGACCGCCTGCATCTCCATATCCGTAAGCTGGTTCTTCAGCTCCATCACTTCGATGAGAGCCGCACATTCTTCCTCGGTCAGCTCGCTTTCCGTCTCGCTGTCGAACACGCCTAAGACCTTGGGATATTTCTCATAAATTCCCTCAATCTTGGCTTGCAGGGCTTGGTATTCCTTATCTTCCCTTGACAGCTTGGCGGTGACAGAGCTTAGATATTCGTTGAAGATGCTACCGTGGACGTCTACAAAAGTCTCAAATCTGAACGCATCAGACATTTTCCTCACCTCCGATTTTTCTTATCGCCACCTATTATACTGCCCAGAATCCTGCAATACAAATGTGCAAACGGCAAATTTACCGCTCACGGCTCGGCGTTTTCTTTTCGGGCGGTTCGGTTTCCTGCTCTGGCTCGGTATCCATGACGGGGGTGTCTTTCTCGTCCAGATTCAGCTCGATGTTAAGGAGATTGAGCCTGTCGGTCTTTTCTTTCAGTTCTTCCTCGTAGGCAAAGGGCTTCTGCACCTCGGTCTTTGCGTTGGCAAGCTGCTCCAAAGTTTCCGCCTTTCGGGTCTTGGCGGCTTCCAGTCTGGCGGGGAGCTTCCCAAGCTGGTTCTCGATTCTGGTGAGGTTCCCAAGGGCATCGGAGCCTAACTCCACCTTGTATTTCCCCGTGCCGCACAAGTTTAGGCAGTAGTGGGTGTAGAAGCTGTCGTACCAGACCTCCATCTGGAAGCCCCGGTAGCTGCCGATTGGTACGGGCTGCGGGGAAGTGTTCTCCTTGCAGGCGGCAAGGAGCATCTCGCCTGCGTCCGATTTTTCTGCGTAGGTCTTGCCGCATAGGGTCATGGGGTAGAACTTGTCCTCGCCCTGCGGCTTGTGCTGTTCGGCAAGGGCGGCATCGCTGCCGTAGCTTGCAATGCGTTCCTCAAGCTCCTTTATCTCCCTCGGAAAGTGTTTTAGTATCCTGTCCTCAAGGTCGTAATGCTCGGAAAGGTAGCTCTGCTTTAGGGTGCGGAGCTTGGAGACCTGTATATCCAAGTCAATCTTTTCCTTGAAACGCTCGTCGCCCGTGGCAAGCATCTTCACCTCCGCAAAGGAGAGAGCCACCTCATCCACGTCCTCGGCAGAGCGCACGGGGCTTTTGCTCGTCATTATCTGGGAGATGAATTTCTGCTTGGATTCCACGAGCTGGTAGAGGTAGGCATCAAAGGTCTGCTCCGTCACATAGCGGTAGACTTCCACCTCTGGGAACATGTTGCCTTGGCGTTCAACCCTCCCCTGGCGCTGTTCCAAGTCCGAGGGTCGCCACGGGCAGTCGAGGTTATGAATCGCCACAAGCCTGTCCTGCACGTTTGTCCCTGCGCCCATCTTCTGGGTGGAGCCGAGCAGCACCCTTACTTCGCCGCTTCTGACCTTGCCGAACAGCTCTTTTTTCTGTGCATCGGTAGACGCTTCATGGATAAACCGCACCTGCTCGGCGGGGATGCCACGGGCAATCAGCTTCTCTCGGATGTCATCGTACACGTTGAAAGTGCCGTCATTTTTCGGTGTGGAGAGGTCGCAGAACAATAGTTGGGTGGCTCTTGTGTCGGCGTGTCCCTCCCAGATGCGGTACACATTATCCACGCAGACGTTGACCTTGCTGTCGGGGTCGTCTGGCAGCATGGGGTCTATCATCCTCTGGTCGAGTGCCAGCTTGCGCCCGTCATTGGTGATTTTGAGCATGTTGTCGATGTTCGGCTCGACTTGTCTTGCCCTTACTTTCTCGGCTCGTTTGGCAAGCCCCGCCACCATTTCCGTCTGTATCTCGCTGGGCTTGGTCTTGATGTTGTGGTAGTTTACTTTCGGTACGGGAAGCTTTAACATGTCGGCGGTCTGGATGTCCGCCACCTCTCGGAACATCTGCATCAGCTCTGGCAGGTTGTAGAATTTCGCAAACCTCGTCTTGGCTCGGTAGTTCGTACCCTCTGGGGCAAGCTCCAGAGCCGTGACGGTCTCGCCAAAGGTGGAAGCCCATGCGTCAAAATGTTGCAAGCCGTTCCGTGCGAGGGTGTCATACTGCAAGTACCTCTGGACGGAGTACATCTCTACCATTGAGTTCGAGATGGGTGTCCCCGTGGCGAAAACCGTGCCACGGTTTCCCGTTATCTCGTCCAGATAGCGGCATTTCATAAAGAGGTCGCTTGACTTCTGGGCTTCGGTCTGGGCGATGCCGCCCACGTTCCGCATCTTGGTGTAGAGGTACAAATTTTTGTAAAAATGGCTCTCATCTATAAAGAGCCTGTCTACGCCCAACTGCTCAAAATCTATCACCGTGTCCTTTCTTTTCGTGTCGTTGAGCTTCTTTAGCTTGGCTTCAATGCCTTTCCTCGTTTTCATGAGCTGCTTTACCGTGAACTGCTCGCCGTGGGATTTCTGTATCTCGTCAATTCCCATCTCTATATCGTTGAGCTGCTGTTGGAGCTGCTCCCTCTGGCGTTCCTCGCTCATCTGGATTTTCTCGAATTGAGAGTGTCCGATAATCACGGCATCATAATCCCCCGTGGCAATCCTGCCGCAGAACTTCTTGCGCTTGGCGGTCTCAAAATCCTGCTTGGTGGTGACGAGGATGTTGGCACTCGGATAGAGCCGCAGGTACTCGGAAGCCCACTGCCCGACAAGGTGGTTGGGGACGACAAACATGGATTTCTGGCACAAGCCTAACCGCTTGCTTTCCTGTGCGGCGGCTACCATCTCAAAGGTCTTGCCTGCCCCTACCTTGTGGGCAAGGAGCGTGTTGCCGCCGTAGAGGATGTGGGCGATGGCGTTTACTTGGTGGGGGCGCAGCCTGATTTCTGGGCTGATGCCGCCAAAGGTGATGTGCCGCCCATCATATTCACGGGGTCGCACGGAGTTAAAGGTGTCGTTGTAGTAGCGGACAAGGCGGTTCCTGCGCTCTGGGTCTTTCCATATCCAGTCTTGGAATGCCTGCTTTATCACCTCCTGCTTTGCCTGTGCCGCCGTGGTCTCCTTGGCGTTGAACACCGCCTTTTTGCTGCCGTTCTCGTCATAAACATAATCGAAAATGCGGGTGTCCTTTAGGTTTAGGGTATCCTCGATGATGCGGTAGGCACTCGCCCGTTTCGTGCCGTAGGTGCTGTCCGCCTTGACGTTCCCGAAGTCGGAAGTCTTGTTCTCGATGAACCAGTCGCCGTTATAGGGGGTGTAGCGTACCTTTAGCCTGCCTGCGGCGTGGCTTGACGGGGTTAAAAGCTCCATCACGAACTGCTGTATATCCGATTCTGGTATCCATGTGGTGCCTAAACGGACGGCGATTTCGGCGGCACTTAAATCCTTGGGGATGACCTGCCTTAGTGCTTCCACATTGAGAGACAGGGCAGGGTCGGATTTCGCCGCAATCTCCGCAACTTTCAATTTCTCCCTCACGTTTCCAGAGAGGTATTCGTCTGCGGCAACGTACCGTGCAGGCTCGGTGTTCGGCACACGGAAGATTACGCCCTGCAATTCCGTGACGATTTCCTCCTGCGTTTTGCCCGTGAGCTTCGCCATATAGGAGAGGTCAACACGGGCTTTCTCCCCGATGGAGAGTGCCAGGGCTTCGCTTGCGGTCTCCACGGACGTGACCTCTCGGTGGGGCTTTATCGTCCGTTTGGTGAACATATCCGCCTTGCGCTTGAATTTCCCCTCATCGTCAAGCACCTCAAGGGAGCATAAGAGGAAGTAGCTTTCATCGGCGGCAAAGGCAAGGTAGTTCCCCCGATTGTTGATTAGCCCGTATTTCTCGGTGAACGCATCATAGAGGCGGTTAAGGTTCTCCTGCTCGATTTTTATCATTTCTTCGGGGTAGTCATTGGTCTGGTACTCGATAAGGCTGCGTACGCTGTCCCGTATGCCAAGCAAGCCCTTGATACGGTTCTCTGCCGTCATGGATGCGCTGGCGGGGGTCATGCGGTCATTCTCCCGAAAATAAATCTTCCCGTCCACAAGGGCATAGGAGAAGTTCCGCACGTTGGGGTCGGCGGGGATGGAACTGTCCTGCTCATCGGAAATCTGGTCGATTTCGCTTTCGTATTCTGGTATCTCGCCGCTTATCCGTCCCACGGCTTCCTGCAGCAGCTCGGAGACGGGTCTTTCCTTATCCGCTTTGCAGGCGGTGTCCATGCCGAAGCGTGTGCTTTCCATCTGCATCGTGCCAAGTACCATTTCGGGGTGCTGCACAAAATAGCTGTTCATGGTGATGCCGTTCTCGTCCGTATCAAGGTAAATCCAGTCTGGCTCTGTATCAATCACTCGGTCACGCTTCTGCAAAATGAGGATGTCGCTTGTGACCTCCGTGCCTGCGTTGGCTCGGAACGTGTTGTCTGGAAGCCTTATTGCGCCTAAAAGCTCGGCTCTCTGGGCGATATACTTCCGCACCTCTGGGCTTGCCTTATCCATCGTCCCCTTGGAAGTGATGAACATCACCACGCCGCCCGTGCGTACCTTATCCAGAGCCTTTGCGAAAAAATAGTCATGGATTAGGAACTTCTGGGTATTGTAGCGGCTGTCGTCCACCTTGAAGTCCCCGAACGGCACGTTGCCAAGCACCACGTCAAAGTGGCTGTCTGGGAGTTTGGTATCCTCAAAGCCCTCGATGGCGATGTTCGCCCTCTGGTAGAGCTGCCTTGCTATCTTCCCAGAGAGAGGGTCAATCTCCACGCCGTAGAGCCGGCTGTCCGCCATGCTGTCGGGAAGCAAGCCCAAGAAGTTGCCCACGCCGCAGGACGGCTCCAAGATGTTTCCTTTGGAGAAGCCAAGGCGGTCAAGGGCTTCGTACATTGCCTTGATGACAACGGGCGGGGTATAGAACGCCGTCAAGGTGGATTCCATCGCCGCACGGTATTCCTCATCGGAGAGGACGGATTTCAGCTCCCTGTACTCATTCGCCCATGCCGCATTATTGCTGTCAAACGCCATAGACAGACCGCCCCATCCCACATACTTGGCAAGGGTTTCCTGTTCTTCGGGCGTGGCAAGGCGGTTCTCAATCTCCAGTTCGTGCAGGAGACTGACCGCCGCCATGTTGTTTCGGAACTTCTCTTTTGCACCGCCTACGCCAAGGGCATCATCCGTGATGCGGTAGTTGTGGCGGTCTGCGGAAAGGGCAGGGGCTTTCGCCGTGGTCGGTGCGGGGGCTTCGGTATTTCCTTTTTCGGGTGGTAATTCTTTCTGCCCCTGCTCCAAGAGCCTGCGGACATAGCCGATTTTCTCCACCCGGCTGACGGGGAAGCCCACGCCGTTCTGGAACGTGATGTCACGCAGGGAGACGTCGCCGCTGATTTCACCGATTCTCTCAATGAGGTAGCGACGGTTGTCGATGGTGAGTTCCGTTCCGATAAGGTCTGAATCATCCTGCTTTGCAGGCTCGGACGGGGCAGGTGTTACACCTTGCTTGACACGCTCCGCATAGAGCCATTCCTCGGCTTCCTTGTCGGATACGGCTTTCCGCACTTTCAGAAGCCCTGCCGTGGCTGCTTCCTCGGTGGGGTAGGTCAGCACCCTGCCATCCGTGTCCGCATAGTATTCCTCTCGGATGTTGTCCCAGATGGCAAAGGCATCTTCGGGGTCTGGGAACGCATCGGAAGTCATGATGACCTCAAAGCGTTCCTCTGGCGGCTCGGTCTCGTACTGTGCCGCAATCCTCTCCGCAAAGGCAAGCATTTCATCGACAGCGGATTCTGCATTGGCAGGAGCTTGTTCAGTGGGAGTTTCTTTAACGGGGGTTTCTTCAGCGGCTTTTGTTTCTTCGGGCTGTGCCTTGTCCTCCGCTTTCCTGTTCCAGTCGGCTTCGGTAGCCATTATCTCCGTTAGGAGCTTTTCATCCTCTGGGGTCAGCTCGGTATTCTGCATAAGGAATGGGAGCAGCGTGTCATGCCCGAAGCGTAGGTTTTCTATCTTTTCACGGTAGTAGTCCTCGCCCTGTCTTTTCCACTCTGGGATAAAGGGGCAGTCGGGGGAGAGATAGTAGTCGTAAAAGTTTTTGATGTGGGCAATCAAGTCGCCCTCGCCGTCCCCGATGTCGAAGCGTCCCTCATAGTGGAATTCCTCGCCGCCTACAACGGCGGTAATCTCAAAGTCGGTCTTTTTATACCACCCCACGCCCTTGCTCTTATCCAGTCTTTCACGGTGCTGCTTTTCGTCCAGAACGCCAAGGAGCTTATTCCCAAGGGCAAAACTCAAATCGGTATAGCGGTCATTGAGCTGTCTGTCGTAAAAGGCGGGATGTTCGGAGAAACCGATGGAGAATGTGATGCTGTCGGACTTTTCCTCGGCGGGAGCTTCTGTTTCCTTTTTCTCGGTGTTTTCCTTTCCCTCGGTAGGTGTCCCTGCTTCCTGCTTCTCGGTGATGACCGTTTTCAGATGGTCGTTCATGGGATTCTCACGGAGCTTTTCCTCAAAGTCGGCACGGCTCATTTCCGTGCCAAACAAAGGGAACTCTGGATTCCGCAGGGATACGGCATCTTCGCCTAAGTCGGAAATCTCATATTTGTCCGCACCGATATACACCACGTCGCCCTCATGGTAGAGGTAACAGAGAGGGTAAAGCTCCGTAAGCTCCTGCGTGAAACGCCACGCATTGCTGCGGCTGTAGACGCTTGAGGTCTTTCTCTGCACCAGAGCCAGAAAGTCTATGAGCTGCTGCACGGCGGCAGGGTCGGAGAGAGCCTGCTCCATCTGCTCGGTTGTCATGCCGCCAAAGTCGGTACGCCCCACGTTTTCAAGCAGATTTTTTTCGTAGCCGTCCAAGTCACGGATAAAGTCGGAGAGCCGCAAAGAGAGCGTGTCCCGCTTGTCGGCAGGGGGCAGGTCACGGTGGGCGTCTATGAAACGCTGCCTTGCCGCTTTCCTCTGGCTGTCGATTTCGTACTGCGGGGCAGAGATGCCCTCCAGATAATCGGCGTAGCGGTCTTTTTCTTTCGGGCTGAAATAGCGGTTGTTCTTTATCAGCTCCCGCAGGCGTTTCTCTGCCTTAGACCAAGTCAAAATCGGCTCACGGTCTATGGCAAAGCCTTTGCCGCTGAACTCAAAGTGACCGCTTCTCCCATCTGAAAAATGATAATTGCCGCTTCCCGTACCATACTCCCGTTTCAAGAAGTCGATGTTGCTCTTGCTGTCCTCCTGCTTCTGGAATTGGCGGTAGATGCGGTACTTGCTGTCTTGGAAGCCGCTGCCTTTGGTGAGGATGCTGTCAATGTCCTCCTGTGAAAAGTTTTTCGGGACATCCCCTAAAGACGGAAAAGCAGAGGACTTGCCTGCGGATTCATTCCGCATATCCTCTGCTTCAACCATCATCTCAATCTGTTCGTCCACAGTGGGGAGATTCGCCCTCACTTCATTCTCGGTGGCGGTGCTGCGCTGCCCTCCATCGGCAGGCTCGGATTCTACTGGTAAATCAGCTCGTCCAGAATCATTTCCTCCGCCTGGCTGCGGATGGCGTTCATCGCCTGCACCCACTGCATCGGCGCTTTCTCTTTCAGTTCCTCCGTCACGCCCTGCTCCTTGGAGAGCTGCTTCGTCAGAAGCTCTAACCTCTGCAATGCCGTCTGCTCGGTCTGGTGCAGGTGTGCGTTCAGCCTGCCCGATGTCAGCAGGTTGAGGAACGTCACCCTTTTGTGCTTCTCCAGATAGTCCCTGTGCATCAAAGCGTACCTGCCAAGCGGAAGCTCTGGCTCTGTCGGTAATGTGAGGTCGGGTATAAGGTAATCGTCCTGCTTCGTGTAAGTGATTTCGCTCATTGTTCTCGCTCCTTTCGGGTTGTGTCCTGCCACTATCATAGCGAATCTGGTACTGCCGTGCAAAGGTGCGTTTCTGGTCTCTCTCCGCCATTTGCACATTTCTTATCGTCTGGGAGATTTCACGCAGAGCCATTTCCGCAATGTCGCTTGTGGCGATGCCGATGGCGTTAAGGGTCTGGGGCGTGTTGAAGTTGACGATTGTCCCAAAGTCCTCACGGTCAAAATATTCCGCCGCATCTATGCCGCAGCGGGTCATCAGCATATAGGCTACGCTGTTAGCGGCAAGCTCACGGTACATCACTTCTATATTATAATCGTCAAGCCCCTCCAGAAAGCTCCCCTCAATATAGTCCTTTAGCTGTGCCGTGTAGTCCTGTAGATTGTCCTCCACGGCGTTCCTTGCCGTTTCCATCAGCACTTCGGCAAGGCTGTCGCTTTCCACCTCGCCAAACCTGTCGGAGAGCCGCTCCGTGACTGCCTGCTCGTACCGCCCGTCCATCTGCCATATGGGGACGGCTCTGCTCCCGTAGTAGCCCTCGTGGGTGTCCGACACGTCGAAGTAGTATTTGAGGGTGTTCCTGCGCCCCTTGGTGTCGAATACGGCGATGCCCTTGCTGTCCTTGTTCACCCACCGCTTAAAGAGCCTGTTCCAGACCTCTATGGTGGTGACGGCGGTGGCATCGGGTCTCTGGGCGTAAATGAGGAGCTGCTCGTCAAAGCGGCACTTGTAGTTGCGGCAGGCAGAGGACAGGAAGCCCTGCCACGCCTGCGGGTTCCTCGTGACGGTAACGCCCGTCCGCTGATACAGCTCCGTGATGAGCTGGTACTTTGCAGCCATTCTCACACCTCCTTATGGTGAATTTTTCTGTTTCTTCTTGTTCCTCATTCCGTGCCACCGCCCAAAAAGGAGATGACTTTGTTCGCCTTGATGCTCTTTTGCAGGTCGTTGATGAGCATAATATCCGCCACCGTGATGCCCTGCATGGAGAGGATGTCGTCCATCGTCATGGCGGCGATGGCTTTTTCCTCGGTAAAGCCTGCGTCCAGAATCTTATTCAAGACCTTGATTGCTTTCTGGTTTACTGCCAATCTTAATTCCTCCTTATCGTTCATGGTCTTTGTGCTTCGGTGCTTTCCTGGGAGACGGCGGCTCTTCGGGCTTCGGCTCATAGCTGTGTCCGTTCATCTTCATCTTCTCCGCAAATTCGCAGATGTGGTAAAGGCTGCTCCCCACCTCGGTGTGGTACTCGTCAATGAAGCGGCAGGTCTTTTCCGTCTTTTCTCCCCACGCATAGCTGATGATGATTCTGCCGCCGTCTGGGATGCGGAACCTTTCATTATAATGGGGGTCGATGAAGCGGATGCCCTGCTGGGCTTTCTGGATGTGACCGTCAAGCCAGTCCTTGACGTAGCAGTAGCAGTAAAAGTTGTAGTCCCCCTTTGTGGGGTTGCAGCGGAGCAGGAAAGCGTGTTTGTCCGTATCCACACGGAAGCCGTACTCGGTGCAGTAGTTTCCCATAAAGGCGGCATCGGGATTCGCCCTTGCAAACGCCGCCATGTCACGGCGGTTGTGCAGAAGCCCCTTGCCCTCACGGAGCGTATTGATAACCTCGTCAAGCTCCGCCTTGAACTCGTCCGTTTTCCACCTGTCCCAGTGGTCGTCCCATGTGATAAAGAAGCCATTCCCAGAGCTGTCAAAATCCCCACGCAGGTGTCCGATGCAGCCCGTCTGCCCTGCAATCTGCGTACTCTGGGAATAGGTGTATTTCTGTTCGGGCTGTGTCAAAGCTCGTACCTCCATCAGCGTCCCTCCCTGCTCTTTGATTTTTTCTCTTTCTCCTGCGCCTTGGTTCTGGCGAGGGCTTCCTTTGCCCATTGGGGCATGTGGTCGGGCTTGATTTCCCCAAGGACATCGTACCTTTCCCACCTGCGATGCTCGCCCGTGGCAAGGCAAGTCCCAAACACCGCCTGCCCCCTGCCGCCAGTCGCACCGTTTCCGCCGTCCGCAAGCACAAGCTGATAGGCGGAGTGGCGGTATTCGTAGCGGTTGACCTCGGCATTGATGACGACAACTTTTCCCACGATGCTGCCGCTCTTGTTGTCGGGGGTGCAGTCGTCTATGGTGAACGGCTTCAAATCAAACTTGAACTGCTCCTGCTCGGCTCTCACAAGCCCTATCTGTTCCTGCACACGCTCCGTGAAAATCTGCATGGCTTCCAGATAGTCATCCGAGCCGACAGCATCCGTCACCCATTCTGCGGACAGCGGGTTGTCGTAGGTGCAGTGGCAGACTAAAAAGGGATATTCCGCTTTTTCGTCCACGCCGAACACCACTTCCTTTCTGCCGATGTGGATGCTCTGCGTGACCTCGTAAGAGCTTATCATCCTTTTTTCCTCATTCTCCATCGGGATTCTCCTTTCTCTGTTTCTTTTCTTGCTGCTCATCTAAAATCTTTCGGATACAGACATCGCAGAAGATGGTGTATTTGTCCTTATATCGGGGATAAGGGCAGGTCGTACAGTCGTATTTTTGGGGGCTGCTTTCCGCAGCCTTTTTATCGCCCACGGTCATCGCCGTTCCTCTGCTTCGGGGCAGGGGGATTGTTGTAGGGCATACGGCTCTCGGTCTGGTAGCGTTCATTCAGCTTTTCCCGTGCCGCCGACAGCTCGTTGCAGTAATATCCCCAGAAATAATTGTCGCCGCCCTTGCAGTACCAGCATACATAAGGGTTCGGGGCTTTCGGGTTATGCCCGATGACAAGCTCTGTACTCCCGATGGTACAGCTCTCGATGATTTCATATCCTTGGTTGGAGCGTTTTTCTTCCTCCATAATCAGACCTCCGTTCAGTGGCTTTTTGCATATCTGCGGTATGCCTTTTCCCCTCTGGCTCTGAGCTTCTGCACGGGGCGGTTTCCCGCAAGTTCGGGGTGCTTCTCCTGCAATCTGCGCCGTGTCCTGCACACGCTCTCAAAGCTCGGCAAGCCCAGATGTCGGTACTGTGACATGACCTCGGCAAAGGGCATCGCCCCTGCGCCTTTCAGACAGGAATTACAGACCGCAAGGTAAAGGGTCATGTCATTGTTTCTGGCTTCCTCGTTCTTTTCCAGAATAGCTCTGACCTTGCCCTCAATGGTTTTCAGACTATCCATAGCGTACCTCCATAAAGGGTGAGGGGCGGCATTTTCAGCCGCCCCGTCCCTGCAAACTTGGGTTACTTATTTTTTCTGTGGCGGAAGTTGAGCCACAAGGCTCCGCCGCCGATAAATGCCACAAGCACGATGGCGATGATGGTCTTTGCGTCCATTCTCATAAGACCTCCTTTCCGATTTCTGACCGCAGGGGCTTCACTTGTCCCGTGCTTCGGTCATCAGTCCTCTTTTTTCTTCTTTCCCTTAATCCCAAGGAATCCCAGAACGCCTGCTCCGATGGTGAATGCCGCCGCAAGGCTCACCCAGAGGGCGGGGTTGAAGTCATCGCCCGTTTTCGGGGTGTCCCTCAGCTCGTTGTGCATCTGGACGATGGTGGTCGCCCTTGTCTGTACAGTAGCCTGCTTGTCGGCGGGCAGGATATAGCCTGCGGATGCCTTGTCGCTCACCTCGGAAACGGTGTATTCGCCAATCCGCAAGCCCTCGATGGAGATTTCGCCGTTCCTGTCGGTCTTAAAGGTCTGGTCGTAGTTCACGCCCGTGATGCGGAAAGAGAAGCCCTCCACTTTGCCGTCCGAGGATGTCTTGACGATTTTGAGGTTTCCTTTCTGGGCTTCGTTCAAGAAGCCTTTTCCTGCTTCATTCTCCACGGTGTAGGTCTTGCCGTTTTCCTCGATGGATACGGGGTAGACATTCCCATCAAGGATATAGCCTGTCGGGGCGGTCTTTTCACGGACAAGGTACTTGCCGTAGCGGAGTTCTTTCATCTGGTAGATGCCGCCCTCCATCTCCGTCATCGTGCCGAGCAGCGCATCGTCCTTATCTAACTTGCCGTCACCGTTGGTATCCGAGTAGACCTCGAACACCGCCCCCGTGAGCTTGTTGTCGGGGTAGTCCTTATCCACTTTTGTGAGGGAGATGCTGCCACGGATGAAGTAGTTGACAAGGGAGATTTCCACAATCTCGTCCACCTCACCGATTGTCACGGCGATTTCTTCCTCGGAGAGTACATACCCTTTCGGGCTTTCAATCTCACGGATTACCCATGTGCCATAGGGGACTTTTGCAAAAGAAAAACTACCGTCCTCTGCGGATACGGTAGTCTCAATCGCTGTCTCCTTGGTAAATTCGGTTGTTCCAGTCTTGAAGATGCCGATAGCTGCACCGCCCAGAGCCTTTCCGTCCTCGTCCGATTTCTTCCCGCTGACAGAGCCGTAGATGAGCTTGTTCTCAATGGCGTTGCCCTCGTTTGCGGAGATATGGACGAATGCCGTGTCCTGCCCTGCATACGCAAAGACAACAGGATACTTGGTGTCGCTTGTAAGATAGGCGGCGTTGGTGCTGATTTCCTGCACATAGTAGCTGCCAAGGGGCAGGTCGATGACCGACTTCCCGTGACCGTTCCCGTCAAGGGAAAACACCTCAAGCAGGCTGTCGGCGGGGATTTCCGTGCCGTCTGCGGCGGTCAGCCCCTCTGCCGTGTAAAGACCGAAGCTCACATCACGGATTTCACCGTTCTTCCCCACGCCGTAGGATTCATCTGTCTCAAGGCTCTTTACAAGGTCAATCTCCACACGCTGACGCTCATTGTAGAAGTCCGTGGATGTTTCCGTGACGGCGATTTCCTGCCCTGCGTACACAAGCTCAACAGCGTGTACCTCGTTATTCAATACCATGCCAAACGGAGCGGTGACTTCCTTAACCTCATATTTCCCAAGATACATTTCCTTGGACTTCGCCGTGCCGTCCGCACCTGTGGTAACGGTGTCAACCACTTCGCCCTTGGATGCTCGGAGAGTGCCGTCCAGAGTGTAAATGTCCTCGGCGGCGGTAATCTCGTAGACCGCACCCTCAAGACCTGCCACGGAGAAAATCGGCTGGTACAGCCCCTTTGTGCCAGATACGGTGCTGAATACCTCGCCAGACTTTCCTACGGTGATTGTGCCTTTCTGTGCGGTGTTGGAGCGTACCACCTCGATGACGGTGATGCCGCTTTCTTCCTCGGAGTTCTCCTGCACCACGTCAAAATAGACTGGCTCGGAGTTTAGGACATAGCCGTAAGGAGCCTGCACTTCCACAAGGGAATAGCCCGTGCCGTATTCCAAGGTCTGGGGCGTGATGAGGTCGCCGTCCGCCGTGGTGTAAAAGGTGTCGATGGTGGTCACTTCGGGGTAGGTGAATGTCATGGTGACAAGCTCACCGTTGGGGTCGTAAATCTGGAAGCCCACGCCTGCGTAGGGGATGGTGTTTCCCGTCTCCGCATCTTTCTTCACCACCTTGATATAGCTCTCAAAGTTGGCGTTGTTGATGAGGTAGCGGTAGGTGTTTCCGTCCTTATTGATGAACACGTCAAAGGGCTTCATCAGCTCACGCCCCTCCCATCCAGAGGTCTGCTCCACGGTGTAGATGCCGTAGGGCATGTCCTTGGTCTGGGCGAAGCCGTTCTCATCGCAGGTGAGGATGTCACGCTCGGTCTCCTTGGCGGCTTCATAACTGCCTGCGGATTTGAGGTAGACTTCAAAAACTGCTCCCGTTTCGGGTGTTTCAATCTGGGTCTCGCCGTTGTCGGTATGCTTGATGATGGCGATGTTCCCCTTGATGACCTGCTCGTTCACATCATTCTTGGCAGAATTGTATTCCACGGTATAAAGCTCGGCTTCTGCGCCTACATGGTGGATGATTCCGTCCAGAAGATAGCCCTCGGACGGGGCAATCTCACGGATGCTCCAGTCATTGCCGCAGACATAATACTTGGTGGTGAACTGCCCGTTTTCATCGGTGGTGTAAGTGTCAATCAGTTCCTCGCCCTTATAGATGCCGTAGACCGCACCTGCAAGGGAAGCGTCCCCCTGCGGCGTTCCCGTCTCCACGTCCGTCTTTGCCACGGTGACGTTGAACTTCTTCAGCACGTTCACGAAGCTGCGGCTCGTGACCTTTTTCCATTCAATCGGGGCGGTCTGGGTCGCAGGCACGACGTATCGGATGGCGGTATCCACTTCCTCCAGTACATAGGGCGCATCGCCGCTGATAAGCACGTTCTCAAACCTTGCCACGCCGTCCGCATTGGTGACGGCATATTCGTCCACGGGCAGACCACTTAGGGACGTGCCGAAAAGGTGGAACTTCATGCCCTCCACGATGCCGTCCTCAGAAGTCTTTACCACCTCCAGACTGCCACGCTTCAAGACGTTGTTGAAGTTCACGGTGGTCGTCCTGCCGCCGATGAGGGTCACGGTCTGGGTCTGCTGCGGTTCATAGCGGTCGATGCTCTGCTCGGTAATGGTGTAGGTGGCGGGGAACAGTCCCTCCACGGTGAGGTTTCCCTCTGCGTCCGTCTTTACGGTCTTGTCGAAGCCGTCACCCTTGATGTGGAAAGAGATGCCCGAAACAACGCCGTCCTCGGAAGTCTTTTTGAGGGCTATCGTGCCGGTGGGGGTCTCGATGTTGAGATACGCCCTCACGCCGCCGACATTCTCCACGCCAGTCACCAAGTCCTGCAGGTTCGGGTCGCCGTAGGCAATCATCTTTGCCCCGCTGTCTACCGTGGGTACGCCGTCTTTGGTGGCAGTGATGCGTACCGTGCCGCCGATGGCTTTGGTGGAGCTGATGGTCAGCGTGTTCCCAGACCTTGTGACGCTCACGTTGGCATCGGAGCTTGCAAAGCTGAAATCGGAGAGTACGCCGTTGCTGTCGTTGAGCGTGAGCGTATATTTCCCGTCCTTGTAGGCAAGCTCCCTCGTGATGTCATTCTCACCGCCCGACATAAAGCTCGGTATGGTGTTGTGGTTCGCCATGAGGGACACAATCTGGTCGTAGGCAGCCCTCGCCCCGTCATTGGCATAGTTGGAGCCGAAGTGCAGGCTGTAGATGGTGCTGCTCGTCTGGTGGTAGGAGCCAGTGGATTCACGGCATCCCGTGACGAACTCCCACACGAGGGTCTGGGTGGCGAGCCATTTCTCGTCATCGCTTCCCGTGAGGTTGTGGCGGTTGCCCTGGTATCCATAGAGCAGGGCAAGCCCCACGGCTTTCCTCTGGCTGTCCGAGAGGGCGTTCCATGCGTCCGAGGAAGCCCGTCTTAGGGTGTTGCCCGTCTTTAGCGGTACGCCGGGCTGGATGCAGAACGCCGTCTCGCCGTCCACGGACATGCGGTACTTGTACTTGCCCGTGCCGCCTGCGGTGTAGCCGCCGATGCTGGCACTGGCATTGTAGCGCATGGCGTTCCCGCCGCTGTCATAGGTCATGGAAAAGGAAATCGTGCCGATGTCGCCTGCCGCAAACGCCGTGGTTGCGGGCATGACAGACAACGCCGTGACCGCAGCCATGACAAAAGCCGCAGCCTTTCTGAAAAATTTAGGGATTCTCATAGTTACCTCCTGTTATTGGATTGTTGTTTGCACGACTGACCAAAAAAAGCTGCCCAACTGGACAGCTTAAATAAATCTCTTTTTCTCGGATAGTCTTGGCAGTATCAAGGGGGAGAGGTGTGGAGAGGGGGAAAGCGGAAATGTGGCTATCCACCCATGCCGCAAAAGGGCAGACTTCGCCCTCGGTGTGCGGCTGTCCTACCTTTCCCTGTCTTTGCTCCGCTGCAAGTGGCGGTTGTAGAACTCCAACGCCTTGACAACGAAGTCCGTTTCCTGCCCTCTGGGGATGGACTTGGGAATGAGCTTGGTTATCCTCTCGTCCTTGAAGGCGGGCTTTTCTTTCTGGTTGGGCTTTTCCTCCTGCATGATACTCTGGATAACCTCATTGGTGAGCTTGCCGTCCTGCATGAACTTTTTCATCTTGATAGCCTGTGCAAGAGAGGGCGTGGCATCGTTGTACTCCATCGCTTCAAGCAGGGTGTACTGCTGTCCCTCGGTGAGATAGGATAATTCCACCGCAGGGCGGAAAGCAATCTGGCGTTCATCTACCATTTGCAGGATTTCGGGGACAAGCTCGGTTAGGCAAATATAGCGGCGGATTTGCTCACGGCTCTCGCCTACTTTGTCGGCAAGTTCCTCATTAGACCTCGACTTCGACACCACTGGTGTCGAAGTTAAATCACTCCGTTGTCCCTGCCTGTTCATGGCTTCAAGCCGCATCTTGTACGCAAAGGCTTTCTCGCTCGGCAGGATGGTGGTTCTCTGGAGATTGCTCTCCACCATGACGATAATCGCCTCGTCACGGGTAAGCTCCTTGACCTCGCATTTCAGCGTTTCAAGCCCTGCAAGCTCGCAAGCCTTTTTCCGCCTGTGACCGCTGATAAGCTCATACCGCCCATCCTCTTTCAGACGGACAGTAGCAGGTGTCATTACGCCGCTTCGCTTGATGCTGTCAACAAGCTGCTCCATGTCCTCGTCCATTAAGACCTTGAACGGATGGTCTGGAAACTCGTCAATCTCCGCAAGGGGAATGTCCCTTATCTTGCTGAGTGCCGCTTCTGCACGGCTTTCATCCGTTTCAAAGATGTCATCGTATGCGGTCAGCTCGATTCCTGTTCTTTTGCCTTTCGCCAAGCTCTGCCACCTCCTTTCCGAACTGCTCATAAGCTGCGGC
>ERZ779626.278-NODE-278-length-34023-cov-41.635539_pt1 | contig 34023 bp, 29 predicted proteins | sample MGYA00514209_ERZ779626 | MGnify/ENA primary metagenome ERZ779626 (study PRJEB29562, sample SAMEA4376713) | mouse gut metagenome | isolation source: Cecum | study: EMG produced TPA metagenomics assembly of the A DSS colitis mouse model was used to assess the...
AAAAAACAGTTTTGCAAGATATTTTTATCATTTTTATGTGTACTATCACGGAAACACTGCATACTATCACGGAAACCATTATACAGACACGAAAACTCACGGGCAGTTTCCGTGTTCGTATAAGGGTTTTGCCTGCGAGTATCGACTTTTGCCTGATAGTATGGAGTTTTGCCTGATAGTATCCGAGTTTCCGTGATAATAAGCGACTTTTGCCTACGAGTATATACTATCAGGCAAAAGAACCCCAGAACAACCGTTCGTACCCTCGCTAATGCAAAAATGTCCTTAAAAGCACACGGAAATAATGTAAATCCCAAACCTATGTAATGCCGAAAGTGGCGGATTTACGGGCATTTCAACAGCATTTTTCTACAAATAGGCGAAACTCCAAACAAACACGGAAACCTCTATACTTTCACGCAAAACCCGGATACTATCACGGAAACTGCCGACTATTGCGTGATAGTATAATTTTTCTCCAATCGCCATGTTATCAGCGGCATTAAAAAGCACAAAAAATGGGGTCCACCCACCACTGTGATGAACCCCACCAAGCCTAAAATCCCTTGATTTTAAGCCATTCTTCAATACTTTCGCCTACGAATACCCAAATTCCTATGGCATCAATTTAAGATAGCCGCCTGTGCCGCTGTGAGATTATGATGACTTTTACCCCTCTTTACCCCATTTACCCCACCTAATTCGACATTCGACAAACGGGATTCGACAGAAAACCTTTGCTTTTTTGCGGAGCAGCCACATTAGAGCAGCCTTAAAAGCTGTACCAACTCATGCGACTCCTCCGCATCTGATGCAGTCTGCCTTGTATCAAACTGTGAAAAACGGTTTTCACGGTAAAATGATAACAGCTTTTCCTCATTTTCCGCTTCTAAAAATGTTACCATGCCGCCAAACATATACTGCGTTGCTTTGATTTTATCCCATGCCAATCCAAGAAGTTCTGCGCCAGTAATCATTTTTCCATCTTTTTCAGAATAATTTTTACCTAATTGCGCAATCAAATAAGCCGACATGGTATATGTATCCGATTTTTTATCCAACTCACTAACCCGTAACAACTTTCTTTTTACGGTATTACTCACCGTTTCACCTCTTACCGTCAACGGCTTTAATGCAAGCGTAAAATATCCAAGCAATTTTCCGTCAGCAACAGAAAACACAAGATATGTCACAGACTGGTTCTTTTTAGTAAATTCAATGGAACTGTACTTCAAAAACCGTTCCACGTCAGGGTTCATCGGACAAGAAAACTCGGAGAGGATTTGACGAAGTTCATCCTCCCCAAGTTCAGGATTCTCATTACCAATATACCGCCGGATATTGATAATTCTATATTTGTTTTTTTCTGTCATTTGCCTTTTTCCTCATTCGCATAAATTCAAGCAATTCTGCATCATCTGTTATTTCGCTTGCCGCTACGGGTATATGAACAGGACGGTTCTTGGCAGATTCTTCAATTGCGTTGACAAACATCTCCACCTGTTCCTTGCCGGAAATGACAAAATTCTTTGTGATACTTGAAGTTGCCATGATAAACACCTCCTTTGTTAGTATGGTTCTTCCGCTACAATTCATACTTTTCTATCTCTATTTTATTATCTTATATCGGTTAATGCAACAAAACATTTTATGAATTTTTTATAACTTATTTTCCACTTGCTATCCCGCCAAAACAGAGGTAAGCTACGACACCACAGAGAGGAGGGATTGGATTGGAAAAAGATTCTGCATTGTACCAGCTCATGGACACACGCATGCACGGCGTCATGAACGGTATCGTGAGCAGTGACGGGGAATACCAGGCGATTCTCCGCAAGTCGGACATATACTCCGGCGAACTGGACAGGATGGATTTATCAAAAGAAATCCGGCTGCTGATCGACCGCTACGTCAGTGAGCAGAATGCGCTGGGCTCCCGGTTTGGGATGCTCGCCTACCTGTTGGGATTTTCCGACTGCAAGGCTATGTTCTTGGGGAAATGCCTGCCAACAGAAGTAAAAGAAATGATTACAGAGTAAGACCGCAAAATGCCGGACAGGACGGAAAGGCTGCGCCACAGCCCTTCCGCCCTGTCTCTTTCGTCTAAATATAAATCCATGCCTCCAGCTCCGCATATTTGTTGGACTTTGACCACTGCGGGTGCATCCTGAACCATGCCCGCTCGTCATCCGGCGTGACCGTCAGCTTCGTAAAATAAACAGGGGAACCGGCGTCATCCAGTTCCCCGCGGGCTTCGGGGCTTAAGTTTAAGAGCCACTCAAAGCGGTCTTCGTAAACCCTTACCCCGAAAACATATTTATCGATATCTTCCTCCGGAAACTCCCCATCCTCCGGCACGGGCGGCTGCTCCATGAGCCTTTGCAGGTTTTCCAGCTTGCCGCTCACATCCGCCTCCGTGGCGGGCTTCACATCGCCGTACTGCATCATCTGCTGTTCCAGCTCCGCTATCTTTTTCTCCACCTCCTGCTGCTTGCGGCTGAATACCTCCCTCGGTATCTCGTTGTTCATCCGCATATCGAGCAGCGTCTCGTAGCGCCCCTGCTCCTTTTTCAGCTTTTCCTCTATGATGGATTTATCCCGCAGCACTTCCGTCTGCCCCACCCCTGCCGCGCCGAGGCCGAGGATTGCCGCTGCTTCCCGGAGCGTCCCCTCCGGGTCATCGAAAACGGCGTGGAGGACTTTCTGCGCCATCGTGTGTATCTTCCAGTCCTGCACCAGCGGCGCCCGGCAGACGCCCTCAATGCTCAGGCCGTTCTTAAGCCTTGCCGAAACAGTTCCCGTCCGGGTCTGGTCATAGCACTTGTAGGTGTAGGTGGTGAAGTCCCTTGACTTGGAGTGCCACCTGGTCTTTGCGAAAGCATGCCCGCACTGGCAGCGCAGCTTCCTGCGCCAGAGGTCATCCGAGTGGATGCCCCTGTTCTTCCTGCATTGCTCCATCTGCGGCCTCTTTTCCTCTATCAGTTTCTGCACCTTTTCAAATTCCTCTTTGGTGACGATGGGCTGGTGCTTCCCTTCCACGATGATGCGGTCAAGCTCCCCGTTGTTCTTCGCCCTTTTCTGTTCGAGGTAGTCCGGCACATACTCCTTCCGGTATTCCAGCTCGCCGCAGTAGAGGCGGTTCTTTAAGATATGGCTGATGGTGGAGTAATGCCACAGGCTCTTCCCCATCGCCGTGAGGTCGCCGTCTTTTTCAAGTTGCCTTTTGATCTTCTGGCTGCCGTTGCCCGCAAGGTACATATCGAAAATCTTCCTGACCGTTTTCGCCTGCGCCTCATTGATGACGTATTCCGGCCCCACCTTGTCGTAGCCAAGCACGTTCCCGGTGCCGTAGACCACCCCGTTCTGGAAGGAGACCATCTGCCCCGCCTTCACCCGCATGGAGGTCTTTTTCGATTCGTTCTGCGCGAGGGTCGCCATGATGGTCAGCCGCAGCTCCCCGTCCTCATCGTTCATGGTCCATATCCCGTCCTCGGTGAAATACACCTCAATGCCCATCCGCTTCAAGAGCCTCGTCTGCTGGAGGGTGTCCACCGTGTTCCTTGCGAACCTCGATACCTCCCTCGTGACGATTAAGTCGAAATGTCCGTCCTTTGCGTCCTCCATCATCCGCACGAAGTTTTTCCGCTTAGCTATGGAGGTGCCGGTGATACCTTCATCGATATACCGGCGATACAATACCCAGTCCGGGTGCCTGTCTATCAGGTCATCGTAATACTGCACCTGGTTCTCCAATGCTGAAAGCTGTGCCTCATGCTCTGTTGAAACCCTTGCATATATCGCAACTTTCCTTATGCGCATCTGCATCCGCTCCTTTCCGTCCCTGCCCCGCAGGGCTCCCATATTTTTCTTTAAAATAAGGCTCCGCATCCTTCGGGTTTCCCACCCTGCAGTAGATTGACGCCCTCAGTTTTTTCCCCTCATTATCTGCCATATCCGTCTGCTCTCCTTTCGTTTTGGGTAGTCTATTAATCACTCTGAAAGGCCGTAAAGTCAAGCAATACGGGCGCTTTCTTCCTATATAAATGCCGCCTTACATTCCCTTAAATCCGTGTGGTGAACGCAAGAGAAATCCACCCGTCCCACTTTTCCGCATAGGCTTTGAGCAGCCCCCAGCCGTCCTGTTCCTCGACCACGGTAAAAATGCCTGCGCCGGTAAATTTCCCCGTCTTTGGGTATGACGTTCCGGGACCGCGGCGGATGTTCAAGTCAGGGATTGCCACCCGCACCATGTAGGACGCGGAAAGGGTAAGGCTCTCCATGAACTGCACTTTCCCTTCGCTGACAATGGCTTTCAGGATGGAGAGTATCTTCTCCCCATATTTCTCCCCTGCCGCCCAGCCCTTCCCCTGCGGGTTCTCCTTCTGGCCGAGCCATTCCGCATAGGGAGCGCAGCCCCTTTTCACATAGCGGAAACGGGGATCAATTCTTTCGTTTACAAGTATATCCGTGGAAGCGTAGGCTTTGAGGTGCTGCACCTGCGCACGGATGCCAAGCAGCGGTGTGTCAAAGTACAGCCCCGTTTTGCCCCTCTGCGTCACCCCAAGCCCACAGAAATTGTTCTGCGAAAGCGTGACCGCAGAGCCGGAGAAAGTGAAATTCCCCGTTTCGAGGCAGGACTGTGCAAAGGCGATATCGCCCCTCACGCCCTCCGCCTCCCCTTCCGAAAGGTACAGCGGGATCATATCCAGAACGGACTGCGGCACGGACGGATTCTTCTTTTTCAGATAGGAGGCCATCTGCCCCGCCGTAGCCTGCGCTTTCCCCATAATGGCGGTAAGGGAATCCGCCGCTGTGCTTCCCTCCATCGCCACCTTGATATCTTTTCGGAACTGCCCCATCGACAATCCAAACTTAGACCACAGATGCTCCACGTCCCCGTGGTTGCTGGCAATGCCTCTTTTACATCCCTCGCTGTGGCTGATGATAACTCCGTCCGCCATAGGGTCTAAGCCGAACTGCTGGCAGAGATATACGAATAATTCCACTGCATATCTGTAGGTGGCAAGCACATGGTTCTTCGTATTCTCACCGTTCCCGGTCTCCGTCCATGATGCGCCGCCTGCATATTTAATGGTAGCAGGCTCCGTCATCTCCACACCGATGTGGGTATTGTTTGCGCTGCCTCCGCAGTGCCACCCGCGGAAATCCCACGGGAGCAGTTGGTACACGTCCCCGTCCGGCTCTACGATGGCATGGACGCAGGCATTGGCGTCAGCCCTGTTTCAGTTCTTCATGAATGCATCCGCCTTTGGCTGCGGGCATCCCACCGAGTGGATCATAAGACCTTTCACGGTGATGTGCTTTCCCGCTTTATAACAGCCGGACTGTGTAAGGTAATTCTGTATTAAATTCATCCCATTTCTCTCTCTTTCTGCACGAAAAAAGCACCGCCGCAGCGATGCCCTTCCAAAAATTATCCTGTTATCTTTCCATCCGTCTCAGCATGGCGCGGCACACCTGCCTTGCCCTCTTTTTCAGCGGGCGTTTCCATCTGTGGATGGATGCCGCTCTGGTGTGGTTCCTCGACCAGCCGCCGTAATCCTCCAGCGTGTACTTCCCGTGCATCTCCCTTTCACCGTATGCCCTCATCCTTAAACCCTCCGTCCCTGTATTGGTAGTGTCAAATCCTACCTGATTTTTTGTTACTCAAACCTTGATATTATGGGAGTTTGCAAATAAAAGAGCATTGACCTCCCTTTTTGATGTATAATGAATTCACCACAAACCATTACTCTTCAAAAGGAGACAATGCTCATGGACATTATACACTACCTGTTACAACTTATTCAATACCTTTACCAGCAAAACTGCTGGCTGATCAACTTCATATGCAGATACATCCCCCTCAAGCAGTGGGCCTTTGATGATTCACATTCCCCAAAATACCAGAAGTTCAAGGTCGACGAACTCCCTCTTGTCACTGACTTCCGTCAGGATTGGACTTATAAAGAGCTGATCCCTTACTACGAAAAACGCTATGGCAGGAAAATACGCCCCATCAGCCGTCGTTCAGAGTGCGACATCCCTGATGACTGCTCCTGCCCCCGCTGCGACTTTCCTGCTATGTATATTTATCTTTTTCCATTCGGTTTCCAGTACACCTTTACTACCCTGCCGCAGTTAGGACATTTCAGCGACACAATGATCCATCCGGAACCCGTCTCCCCAATATCACAGGCCCGTTTCTTGCACCGTCTCTCCGGGCATTTCATTTTCCGGATAATACCACCTCCTCTCCCCCAAAATACATCTATTGCTATCTCCCCGCACTGATATGTAACAAGGGAACCAGCCTGTCCCTGCCAGTTCCCTTTTATCGTTTGTGTATTATTGGTTTTGTCTGCGTGATTATGTAACAGGATCATCTTTTATTACATACATTAGCCATTCTTTATCTTAATGTTTGAACCTTCCACCTCATAACTTACCTTGTAATCCGACAGCCCCTCCATTCCATGCGCCTGCGCATAGTCATAAAGCATCCGTATATCATCCTTTAGTTGCTCATACCTGCCATTACTCTCCTGCGAATTCAATAACTGGCACATTTTTTTAGGAAGTCCGCTGATATTCCCATTCTCATCCATTGAAATATCATCCCATGAATACTGTCCCCCCGTTGCTTTTCCAAGAAAGTCTGAAATCTCTTTATAAGCATTGATTCGGTTAAACTCTGCCGTGGTATAATCCGATGCCTGCATATGGCAGTCCCATAGTTCATCAGAAAACTGTTCCTCCAGCACATCCGCCGCCTTACCCTTTTCTTCCTCAGAAAGTTCCCCGGTAACGGTTATCTTCCCATAGATATCCATCTCTATGAAATACTCTTTACCCTGTACGTCAATTCCTGCTTTTTCCAACGCCTCCTGTATTTTCGGAAACAATGTGTTCCTCAGTCTGCCATTGGCTGCAGCCCGCTCATAATCATGCAGGTTCGCAAAAATTTTCAGATAATTTTCTTCCTGCTCATCCAAGATTTCTCCGGATGTTTTTTTCTCCAATAGCCCTTCCACACTTTCCATACCCGTATATCGTTCATCCTCCGGGAGGGAATCATACTGCTCTCTGTGTAGTTTTTCAATTTCACTACTGTATTCCTGTCCCCCGTCCGCTTCCATCTGTTTTTGGTATCTTTTTTCTGTGATACGGATGCGGTAAAGCTGTTCTGTATTTGTATCTGCATCCTCACCGCTGCGGTTTTCCACCCTGATAATATAACGGTCTGACCCGCTCCAATCTGGCAGGGTAATCTCCCTGCTGCCGTCCCCATTGTCTTTCGCTATCCCTATCTGGTTTCCCTGTTTATCATAAATTACCAAATCATACTCACAGCCTTCCGGGATATTTTCCAGCCGGACTGTTACTTTTGTCCCTATGCCCATCTTATCGTAAAAACTTTTTTGAGCATAGGAGAAGGAATAGCAGTCCACATCCCCGTTTGAATCCAGTTTCCCTTCCAGATAGCTGTCCCTGTTCTGCAATAATATGCCTAAATCATATGTGCTGAAATAACTGTCTACCCTGTCATCATATTTTGTTCTCTGTCGGTAGCTGTCATTCCTATTTTCACCGTTTTCTACCAGAACGGTCTGATCGTTCAGCTCCTTCATGGGAGAGGCGAATCCCCTGTTCCCATAATGGGAGCCATTGACCAAAGGGCTGCTGATGTAATGTATATAGTTCACTTCTAAATCATCTCCTTTCCTTTATGTTCACCCACTAATCAAAAATCCTCCCTGCTCCCCGATTCTCCAATCTGCCGGAAAACCGAGGATGCCTGCCCTGTCCGGCGCGACTTTGGCGACCTCGCTTTTCCGCAGGGCGAGGAACTTATTCCCCATATAGACATCCTGTTATCTTCTCCCGAAGGGAATCGGACAGCTTCCATTCCTTTTTAAATGATGCTTTTCCTGCTCTCCGATTCACTTACCTGCCGAAAAACTATCTGTCCTCTATATCTTATCACTGCTTTTGATTTATACCGTATCGTCCTTGATCGCTGCCACAATGACATCATCCCTGATTTTCTTAGATGCCAGCATATAAATCGCATTGATTACAAACAGCACCAGTATAATATACGCCACCAATGCCCATACCGGAAAGGCATATAGGAATTCCACTACGGACACTCCCTCTATATAGCACTGTGCGGCGCATACAATGATGAGCAGCGGAAGTCCAATCAATATTGGCCTGACTGACAGCAGAAACCCTTCCATCCCAAGCAGCCGCCGGATTCCTTTTTCATCCACTCCTACCGAACGGAACATGGCAAATTCCTTCCGCCTTTGACCTAAGCTGTTCAGAATTGCAGAAAGCACCGAGGAAATGCCCACAACCCCGAACAGCGCCGCAAGGCTGCACACGATAAACATTGTCGCGCCTGTCATCCTCCCACGGTTTCTCATCCGTTCCGTCTTACTGGAAGTCATATAATCACTGCTGCCCAGATATGCGCCGCATATCCTTTCCGCTTCGCCCTGAATTTCTTCATCCATTCCATCTGGCACAGCATAATTTACATAGTTCCTGTAATTATAAACCGCCATCTCATCACTGAAATTCTCGATAATGGCATAATATTCCTCCATCGGCACGATAACAGGAAGCGTATAAAACGAAGGATCAAGCCCGATCTCCGGCATTGACGTGAGCACTGCCGCAACATCCACGGTAAATTCATAGTCGCCCTGGACATCATCAGAATACTCCTCTGTCAGCTCCACCCTCTGCCCCTGCTGGAGATTCAGATAAGAGACCGTTTCCTGCATTGCCTCATAATCCCTTGCACCGGGGTTCTTTGCCACACTGTTTACAATGATGGCGGAAGTTTCCGGTAAAGCCTCCGCGCCCGCTTCCCGCAGAACGCTTTGATATGCATCCTGCTCCATCCCCACCAGCACACACGGCACACGGTAACGCCCGTCACGCTCCACGATATAGCCGTCTGCGGCATCAAAACCTCCTGCCTGCAGGAATTCTGCCGACTGGTCACTCCCGGAAAGCCAGACAGCGCAGTTCGCCCTTGCATAAACAGATATTCCCTGTACCCCCTGCATGGCTTTCAGTTCTGCAAGGAGCGCACCGTCTATCCGCTCCCCTGTCCTCAACGTGATATTTACATCAAAATGATTCCTGTTTTCCGCCTGCGCATTGCTGATATCGGAAACCGTGAACGCTGCCAAGAACCCAAAGGCAAGGAGCATACACAGGGAAAGCGTCATCATGCAGGTATGGTACAGTTTTCTGCCCGCATTTACCGAGTTTGCCGCTATCTCCCCAAGGAATCCGAAGTGCTTTGCCAATACGGGATGGCTCTTTGCTTTCTTTACGGAAATGCTGTACTGCTCCCCGCGCACTGCCTCTATGGGCAGAACCTTTGACATCTGTTTCGCCGGCCCGTGCGCGGCAAGCAGGACCGTAACAAAGGAAAGCACTGCCGCCATGAGCGCCGCTGCCGGGGAAAAATAAACCTCCATCCTGCTCCCGAACACTTCACTGGTCATATCGGAATAGGCAGACAGGACGCCGAGGGAAAACAGGTATCCCAGAACCATTGAAAGCAGGATGGGAATAACCGAAAGGATACACGCCTCATAAATGACCGTCCTTCCTATCTGCTTCGGCCCCGCCCCCACAGATTTCAGGATGCCAAGCTGATGGATCTTCTGTTTCGCCGAAATCCCGAAAGCGCCCCTTATGATATAGGCAAATACCGCCATCGATGCGCCTGCCGCAAGCAGGAGTCCCAAGAACAGCTTCGGCACATCACTCTGGAAAAAACTCCCCGGCGCATATACCCCGTGCCATGCAAGCAGCGCGGCATGGTAGCGGCACGGGTAGTTCCCGTATTCATCCTTTGGAAGCCCTATCGCCTGTGCAATCTGTGGGACTGCCGTATATACTTTCCCCCTCCGCTCCATCTGGAGGTAGACTACCACCTCACTGTCCGGCAAAAGCTCATCCGGCTCCATAAAGCCATAGGCAAGGTATCCTTCATAGCCGGAGGAAACGGACACATCCAGTTCCCCCACAATGGTCAGGCTGTCTGCGTCCTTCTGCTGGCTTCCTTCCCCGCCGCCTATTTCCACGGCGAGCGTGTCACCAATGCCATATGCCGGGTTCTGCAAAAAGAAATCCTTGCTGACCACGACCTCGCCGGGAGCCTGCGGAATGCGCCCCCGCAGGAGCATATTCTTTTCATACATGGCATCCCAATAGCCGATGTCACAATTCTGTATCAGCAGGCGGGGGAGCGCCGTCCCTTCCGGCAGGAATGCGGTCTGGTTGTCCCCTTTCACAAACATGGCTTTTACGCCCGCATTATCCCTCACCATGCCAAGCCTGTCTGCCGGGACATCCATAAGCTCCGCATCCCAATCCCCGCCAATATAAATCTCCTGCTGTACCATCTGGTTCCAGAAACTCTGCGCAAAAACAAGCAATGCACATAAGAACGTGGAAGCAATCAGAACCGCAACCATAATGGAAATGGAGGTGCGGCGGTTTTTACGCACCTGGTCTAAGCTGTATTCCCGTATGATGTTCATGGCCGCACCGCCTTATCCGAGATGATCTTCCCATCCTCTATCTTAATGATGCGGTCTGCCTCCAGCGCCACATTCTCATCGTGGGTGACCAGCAGGATGGTCTGTTTATACTGGCGGTTGGACAGTTTCAGCAGGGAAATGATCTCCTCCGTATTCTTCCGGTCAAGGTTCCCTGTCGGCTCGTCCGCCAGCAGGATCGCGGGCTGGTAGATCAAGGCGCGTCCGATTGCCGCCCTCTGCTGCTGTCCCCCGGAAAGCTGCCCCGGCAGGTGTTCCAGCCTGTCGCCCAGCCCTAATGTCCTTACAATGTCATCAAACCGTTCCTTACTCGGCTCCTTATTATCCAGGAGCATGGGCAGACAGATGTTCTTCTTCACACTGAGCGTGGGGATAAGGTTATAAAACTGGTAGATAAGCCCCACCTTGCGCCTGCGGTACTGCGCCAGCCGTTCCTCCCCAAATGTCGCTATGTCCACATCTTCCACAAATATCTTCCCGCCGTCAGGGCGGTCAACGCCTCCCAGCAGATGGAGCAGTGTTGACTTGCCAGAGCCGGACGCCCCGATGATGGCAACGAACTGCCCCCTTTCCACCTGCAGGTCTACATGGTCTAAAGCCGTCACTATTGCCTGCCCCACCCCATACTGCCTGGTCAGGCCCTCAGTCCTCAAAATATCCATAAATGTCATCCCTTCCACTGTTCATCAATCTTCCGTATTTCCTTCATATCGTTCTTCCCCATCAGTGCAGCCCTGTCCGGCGCGACTTTGGCAACTTCGCTTTTCCGCAGGGCAAGGAATTTATTTCCCATATAGACGTTCTGCGCCGCATCCTATTACCTTCTTCCAGAGGGAATCAGACAATTTGGATGGTGCCCTTCCCGGCTTTTGGATTCCCGCTTGATGGCTTTTTGCTATTCCTGTTATATCCATTTCAAAACCTACTGTTCAGTTGGAAACCGTGGATACCTGCCCTGCCTTGTCAGATTGTGGTTTATCGGAGATATCCAGCCGTAGCTTCATTTCCTTCTATGCCTTTGCATCAAAGCTATTCTGTGGATTCTCCGCATTAACCGCTTCTTTATCCGCCAGCGGAATGCCCCTCTTTGCATTTCCCCATGCCTCGTTATAGATCATGCACATTTCCGTCTGTCTGGAAGCCTCCGCATTGGTGGTATACATCGTCCACCCATTGTTGGAATAAGTCGCCACCATTTCCCCGTTCTTATCGTAAAACTCTATGTAATCGCTGTTTCCTGATGGCAGTTTCTGATATTTCACTTTCCCTTCCAGCAGCGTCGCCACAAAGTCTATGGGCTTAAGCACATTCTGCCTGTTCCCGGAGACAGCTTTCAGCCCGGAAGTGATGATCCCTTTTCTGTCCGGGGACACTTCCGATGTGTAGCTTTTCATCAGCCTGTTAAACCCTTCGGATTTGTTCTGGAACTGCCCTTTTGCAAAATCCTCATATGCCTGTTCCCGAATCTGCTTCCGGTATTCCTCATCACTGATGCCGCTTTTCTTTTTGGAGAAAACATATTTATCATTAAAGTCGGGCAGATGGATACCGCCTATGCTTCCTGTTCCTAGAAAATATCTGTTCTGCAATGAAACATTGGACGAACTGACCTGCATTATTTCACCCTCCTCTGTAAATCTATTATAACTGCTCCAGCTTCTCCAAAAACGCCCTGTAAAATTCCCCTTCTTTGATGCGGGCCTGCTGGACCTCTATGCTCCTGGGCGTATATACCCTTGGATGCTCCAAATCGTACAGCGCCTCTTTCGTTGCCTGGATTGCAGATTCCACCGTGCTTCCAAGGATGTCAAAATTCTCCGTTTCACCCTTAAGCTGTTTATTAAGCCGCTGCACCATCATCTGCGATATGTGGCTCATCATCCCGTTGCCCCGGATTCCCATGCCATTCGCATTTACTTCTTTCGCCGCATCCATCCACGCATCCTTCACTTCCTGCGGGGCACCCCGACCGACCATCTCAAAGGCTTTCTCGTCCTGGTCGGCTGCTCTGCCCTGCGCCGCCTTTTCTTCCACCGTTTCCATAAATCCCACCGTTCCGGATTCCACGCTTCTTTCCATCTTCCTTGCCGTGTATCCTGTCAGCGGATATCCCGCTGTCCCTATTCCATTTACACTCATCTCCAAATGTCCTCCATTATTTTTTATTGTAGCCCCTCTGTCAGTCAGACCATATCTGTTCTTGCACAGCTACCAGTATTCTTAAAGCTGCCCACGCTTTCTAAGCCTCCGTTGAAATATTCGACATTTCATCCGATACTGTATCCATTCCGGTATCATCAGATGGCATATTATTATCGGTATCATGCTCTGAATTTTCATTTGGTGCTTCTGTCGGCTTGGAAATTTCCAAACTCATTGTAGTTTCCATTCCGCCAATACTCATTGTCATTACAAGCACCCTTGAACCATCTGGCTTAACAATAATATCTGTCTTTGATTCAGATTCCTGTTTATCTGCCTGCTCCAATTCCTCATCTGATAAGATTCTTTCAAATTCCAGTCCTCTTTCTTCAAAATATTTCTCCCACTTTGAATATTCCTTGATGTCTTTCGCTTCTATATACCCCTCCGCCATTGCATTCATAATTTCCATATACATATGCGTTGCCCCTATTGGAAACATGACAGCCCAGCTCTTGGATGGATTGGCATCATCCATATAGTTCATCCCATTACAGGTAATCATCATGATTCCATCTTCTGTCCTGACAGCCTGACCTGCTACTTCGGCCTGTGCAAATCCCATTGCCACACTTTCTGATTTTATAAGGTTAGGATACTTTTCCTTATACATATCCGCCAGTTCCCGCAATTTCCCCATCTGCTGCTCATCGCTGACCATGAGCCATGAACCGCCGCCTTCGTTCCCTTTGATTTTCAGGCACTCTATTCCTGTAAACGCATTCACCGCTATCGTGTATTTTTCATTTAAGGATGATGTAGGAATACTGTCTGCATTATCGACATTTAAAAACTGTGCCAATGTCTCCATAAGCTCACTGCCAGCGGGCACGACATCCATCAGCCCTCCCCTTGGGTCAGTCGCCACGATGTAATTTTTACCCGAATTGCCATCTGTTTGTACCGATGTATTATTGGGATCAAACTCAAATGATTTATCAAGTTTCTTATCATATATACGCCAATATCCAGATATCTCATCGGACGGTTCAATTAGATACCGCTCACTTTCTACTTTTTCAACTGGCTGATTTGTTTCTGCCTTAAGATTATTTGTATTAAACCTTGAACCCATACTGCCCATTATGGAGTATGCATCATATGCAGAAAACCTTTCTCCTGCTTTTGAATAAATGAAATTTTTACCCAAACCCTCTCTCACCATATCTGCATCTGCCATCCTGCCTGCAAAGCCCGTTCCCGAACCATTCCTCTGTGCCTTTCCCATTTCACGCCATGCGGGATAACCCGCTCCTATTCCATTTACACTCATCTCCAAATGTTCTCCATAATTTTTATTATTGCAGCTCCTCTGTCATTCAGAGCCACATCCGCTCCCTTATAATAAGTCCGAGCAATTCATTACTTCCATGCAGACATACCGCCTAACTTCCCCTGTCAAACTTCATGACCAGCACCTCTCTTCGCTGAAATTACTGCAATCACTTTTTTCAATCCGCACTCCCTTTATGCGGTTCCGCCGAAATGCTCTCCCCCTGCACGTTGGACTCATCCGAATCCCCGTCCAGCTCATCTTCGTCAAGCTGCGGCTCCACCGCTATCGGGTCATCATCATAGACCGCCGGACCGCCATCCTCAATCTGATGCACGGCATCCGGGGCGGGGCTTCCCTGTGTGGTGCATCCGCTGATTGCGGGAATCATCATTGCCGTAATAAGTAATGCCGTTATTCTGCTGACACGCATTTTTCATGTCCTCCTCCATAAATTGAAGGAACCGCCATCTGCTGATAATACGAACCGGCCCTCAAAAAAGTTTCATTTCTCTTATCTGCTGCGGCCCCTCTGTCATTCGGAGCCGCCCATGCCCCCTTGCGGTAAGTCCGGGCATGATGCCCTTCATTAACCAAGCAGCGAATCACCGCCTGCCGCTGTCTCCGTCATGACATTTGCATCATAAGCATTGGATGCCGCCTCCATCTGCCTTTCACCAGCCCACGCCTTTGCCAGCCTGCTTCTCTCCTGCTCCGCCTTTGCAATCTTTTCATCCAAAAGTTCCTGCTGAATTTGTTTTGCCGCTTGACGCTTTTGTAAATATTCCTCCAATAATTCTTTCTGTCTCTCTTTTCTTTCATTGCTACTTTTATAAAAACTATCTTGTGAGCGAATACCAAATTCAGAATCTGCGGAAACCGGCCAAGCATCACCCCTACATTGTTCTAGCGTTTCACCAACTGTCAACATTACAGACGCATTCCTTGAACCATATGAAGCTCCTAAATCATGCTTAATCCAACTTAAAACCTGCTGCTTATATTCAGGATCGTCTTTCATTCTCTTAAAAGCAGCCTCAGTCACATTAACTGCCGCATTACTTACTGTTGCGTGCGTAGTAATCTGAGACAACTCCTGATAAAACTCTTTCTTAAACAGCTCCATTTCTTCCGCTTCCGATAGTTCCTGTGTACTGCCTGTTTTTTCCAGTGCGAATTTTTCCGTACCGTTCACATTTTTCGTATTTCTCTTTGTTTCCACATTGTTCTGATAATAATTTTGTCCTATTCCACCGATAGCCATTTTTAATCCTCCGTTTTAATCTGTTTTTGAGTTTCATTTAGTGCAAGATCATTTACTTACCTTCCCCCACCTCCCCCTGCTGCAGCATTACCGTCACATGGAACACATCCCCTTTCACTTTTATGTTTACACCGCCAAAATACCTCTCTGCAATATCCCGCACGTTTTCAAGCCCTATCCCATGCTCTGTAATGATTCCCGGCAGGATACTCTGTTTCGTTGTAGGCGGAAGTGAACTGCCTTTCCTTATAGGGACAGCACCGTCAAAGCTATTTTCCACATACAGTATCAAAAATTGCTTTTTCCGCTTTAATGAAAGGCGTACAAATCCTTTACCTGTTTCCAGTTTTTCGCAGGCTTCTATGGCATTATCCAGAAGGTTGTTCAATATGATCCCCATATCAAACACGGGAATTTCCCCGCCATACCGGAAATCTGCATCAAACCGGATTCCCGCCTTTTCCGCCCTGCGGCATTTGTCATTGATGATGACATCCGTCACTGCATTCCCCGTCACATACTTATATTCCAGTTCCTGCATGGTCTCATCCATCCTGCGGACGTATTCCTCTATCTCCCCATACTCCCCGGCTCCTGCCAGTCCTTTGATGTTCGCCATATGGTTCTTCATCTCGTGGCGCACCTTCCGGATGCTTCCATAGAAATTCTCCGCTTCCTCCAGACGCTTCTTCATGGCCTTGACCTGCTGTTCCTCCACGAAATGTTTCTGTCTCTCGGCAAGCAGGATGCGGTATCTCTGCCAGAAATAGATCAGGGCGGCCTCTCCCGCAAATATGAGAACCGCTATCATGGGAATCTTCCAAAGCAGGTCTGGCTTTTCATCAAACAGCACAAAAGCATCTGTATTTATTCTTACAATAAGCAGGCCGTTGACCACGTTTGCAATCATGCTCCCGACAAAATTTAGAATGGAAAGCAGGATGATGTCCTGCCAGGCCATTACGGCTTCCCCTTTAATAAGGCTGTGAAAAATAACTGCCATTGCCACATATAGTGCTGTATAAAAGAAAACGGAAACCGCCATCCCGACTGACAGGCATTGGTACACCTGCTGCATATAGCTTTCCTGCATTGCATCAAGGCTTTTCATCATCACGCCCGTTATCTTCATGTAAATGCTGTTTGCAATCAGGAAACTCAGACAATGGAGGTTATAAAAAGCAAGCATCACAAATACTGCTTTTCCAATCTGCTTTTTATAACATATCCCTGCATAACCCATTATTACAAAAGCTGAAACGCCATACCGCACCCAAGCGGCACACGGCAGGAATCCTATCCCTATATTGGCAAGGATAAACAGCACTGCCGCAATGCCATCCCTTTTTGATTTTTTCTCCCTGAAAGCCGCCGCCCACAAAACAAGGAACATGATGGCTTGTACGGCAATCTTCCATATATCCAAGATGCTATTCACTATTTCAAACGCTGGCTGGCTCATAGGCTTTCCTCCGAAATGTAATCCATGTACGCCTGCACAAAGCCGTCATATTTATACCTTGAAAGCAGCAGCTTATCCCCGTTCGCCATCCTTACCTCCGTCTTATCGTAACCCTCCACATGGAAAAGGTTGATAAGGTATCCCCGGTGGATGCGGTAGAACTGCCCCGCCAGCTCCTCCTCCAAATCCCCGATTTTCGCATAGTATTCCATACTTCCGTCTTTCAGGTACAGGATGATATTGTGGTTCCGGCTTTCCATGTAATAAATGTCATTCAGCGGTATCGCCTTTCCCTCGCCGCCATACTGGATCACAAGTTTTTTCTTCCGCTGCTCCGCCTCGGATAAAACCTGCCCCGCCGCCCGTCCGAACACCTCTGCAAATTTCTGTTCGTCCACGGGCTTTACCAGATACTGGAACGCCCCTACGTCAAATGCGTCATACACATATTTTTCATACCCTGTTACAAAAATGATGATGGGCTGTTTCTGCGCCTCCATGCCCCGGATATGCCTTGCCAGCCCCATGCCGTCCATGCCTGCGCCGGAGCTTCCCATCTCTATGTCCAGAAAAATAATGTCATGCTCCTTACCGTCCGAGAGGTACGCATCGGCAGAGGCATATTCCGTGATGCCGCATTCCCCGCCCTGCTTTTTGATGAGCGAAACGAGGTAAGACCTTATATTTTTTTCATCATCACACACCGCAATTTTTATCGTTTCTGCCACCTCCAGTCCTCAACTAACTTATCGGAAAAATAAGGGCGATTTCTAACGTCTACTTCGTGAATGGTTAATCTGGCTACGTGAATCGCAGATTTTTTGTTTTTGAAAGCCCAAATCAGCCCTAAAGTTTTTCGCCATTCGTCCGATATAGGGGAAACGCAAACCGCCGTGTAAGCATATTACCTCTGATTCCCCCGCTTTCCAACTTATTATTTTCTGAACCGCTATAAAAATATCTGTGAAATTTGAAATGTAAAGAAATGAATTGTGAAATCCTAAGACATGAGGAAAAGGACTGCTGAAACAGGCCTTTTCCTCCCGCTACCATTTTTCAATTTTTCTATATACTATCACGCAAAACCCCATATTATCACGGAAACTCATATACAAACACGAAAACTCCATGCAGTTTCCGTGTTTGTATCATATCCCCCGTTTTTCGACAGCATTTTCCGTCAAGCTAATACGCCTTTCAGCCAAAATCGCCAATATCCTACTCCTTTTTACCTTTCCGTTTTATACTATCACGGAAACCCCAGACTTTTGCGTGTAAGTATACTTTTGCCTGATAGTACGATTTTTGCCCCAATCGCCCCACTATCAGCGGCATCTAAAAACACGAAAAAATGGGGTTCACCAACCATTCCAGTGAACCCCACCAAGCCTTAAAACCCTTGATTTTAAGCCATTCTTCAATACTTTTGCCTGCGAGTACCCAAAATCCTATGGCATTATTTCTGAATTGCCGCCTGTGCCGCTGTTAGATTTTGATGACTTTTACCCCTCTTTACCCCATTTACCTCACTCAATTCGACATTCGACAAAATCCATATCTTTCAGTGCTACGAAATCGCATCAGAGTAGCCTTAAAAGCTGTACCAGCTCATGTGACTCCTCCGCGTCTGATGCGGTCTGTCTTGTATCAAACTGCGAAAAACGATTTTCGCGATAAAATGATAACAGCTTTTCCTCATTTTCCGCTTCTAAGAAGGTCACTACGCCTCCGCCCAGATACTGTATCTCTTTAATTTTGTCCCATGCCAGTGCGAGTAATTCTTCGCCAGTTATTTTTTTGTCTGCACCATTGGTAAAATTTTTGCCAAGTTGGGCAATAAGGTATGCAGACATGGTATAAGTATCTGATTTTTCATCCCATTCACTGACACGCAGCAACTTTTTCTTTACGGTATTGCTTACCGTTTCTCCCCTTACTGTTAAAGGTTTCAATGCAAGGGTAAAATACCCTACCAGCACCATGCTGCTTATGTCAAATACAAGATATGTAACCGACTGATTCTTTTTCGTAAACTCTACTGAACTTTTTTTCAAAAAACGCTCAACATCCGGATTCCGCAGACAAGAAAAACCGGAGAGAACTTGAAGAAGCCTGCTCTCTCCAAGTTGTGGATTATCACTATTAAGATAGCGCCGAATGTTGATAACTGAATACCTATTTGTTTCCAACATTTGCTTTCTCCCATTTTGCCATAAATTCCACCAGTTCTGCTTCGTCTGTTATCTCTCTCGCAGCCACAGGTATATGAACAGGACGGTTCTTGGCAGATTCTTCAATCGCATTGACAAACATCTCCACCTGTTCCTTGCCGGAAATGACAAAATTCTTTGTGATACTTGAAGTTGCCATGATAAACACCTCCTTTGTTAGTATGGTTCTTCCGCTACAATTCATACTTTTCTATCTCTATTTTATTATTTTATATTGGCTAATGCAACAAAACATTTATGAATTTTTTATAATCTCTTTTTTCACTTGCCAACTCCCAAATTCAGAGGTAATATCTGATACCACGGAAAGAGGGATTGGATTGGAAAAGGATTCTGCACTATACCAGCTCATGGATACCCGCATGAACGGCATTGTGAACAGCGACGAGGAATACCAGGCGATTCTCCGAGAGTCGGACATATATTCCGGCGAACTGGACAGGATGGATTTATCAAAAGAAATCCGGCTGCTGATTGACTGCTACGTCAGCGAGCAGAACACGCATAGCTCATTGTGCTATTGATCCCGGTTTGTCATCCAGTTCCCCACGGGCTTCGGAGCTTAAGTTTAAGAGTCACTCAAAACGGTCTTCGAAAACCCTTACCCCGAAAACATATTTATCTATATCTTCCTCCGAAAACTCCACATCCTCCGGCACGGGCGGCTGAATACCTCATTCGGTATCTCGTTGTTCATCCTCATGTCAAGGAGCGTCTCATACCGCCCGCGCTCCTTTTTTATCTGTTCCGCTATGATTTCCTTATCCCGAAGGACTTCCGACTGCTCCACCCCCGCAATGCCGCACCCCAAAACGCCGCATCCAGGAGCATCCCCTCCGGGTCATCGAACACGGCGTGTGGGATCTTCTGCGCCATCGTGTACATCTTCCAGTCCTGCACCAGCGGCGAGCGGCAGACTCCCTCGATGCTTAAGCCGTTTTTCAGCCTTGCCGCTATGGTTCCCGTCCGTTTACTTCTTTATTCATATACAAAGTCAGTTTCCGTGTTTGTATAAAGGTTTTGCCTGCGAGCTTCGGCTTTTGCGTGATAGTCCGGTTTTCCCGACAGGAAACTTTTTTGAAAACCCCTCCATTGTATTTTTTGCTGATCCGCTTTATACTGTAACTATACCGGTATAAACCCATCAGGCAACTGTAAAACAAAACACCCGCATATAACGACTGATTAAATATTCTGCAGTTCCCTGACATAAAGCAAATCAGATAGGAGAAACCGAACATGAATATAGGAGAACAGATTAGAAGTTTACGTAACCAGAAAAAAGTAACACAGGAAACACTGGCGGCAGAAATGGGCGTTACCGTTGGTGCCGTAAGCAAGTGGGAAAGCGGCACCACGCTGCCGGACGTACAAATGCTTTGCAGCCTTGCAGATTACTTTGAGGTTACTACAGATAAGTTGCTGGGACGCACTTATAAAGGCAGCTTTGCGGTCTGCGATGATGCAGACTTCATCTGTGACACAATCCGGGGAATTATGGAAAAAGAGGGGTATACCTGCGTCGGCCTGGCGAAGAACGGCACACAGCTTCGTAAGATTTTTGGCAAAAACGCCCCCGATATTCTGTTCCTGGATATACATCTTGGAGAAGAAGACGGGCTTGAACTGTTAAAGGAATTAAAAGAAAGCTACAGTGAAACCAGAATCGTTATGGTCACGGCGGACAATACCGAAAAGACAATACAAGCCGCAATTTTATACAAGGCGGACGCCTTTGTTACAAAGCCTTTTCAACCCCAGCATATCCTGACGGCACTAATTTCGTAACAGTATTATATTATGCACATTAATCAGATCTATCGGAGATTGGTTCCGGACAGCCTGACGGCAAATGCCCCAATCCCGGCGGCACGAGATACAGCGGGTTGCCCCTGTTTCGGGCAGAAAGCCAGACAACGTGCAGAATTTATAAAATGGAAGCGGTCATTGAAGCTTCGGCCTGAAGTGGAAAACATGGAGCTGTCGTTTTAACGGTTGAAAAATCGTAAGGCGGCAGCTCCCATTTGGGAGTTTTGTCTGATAGTATACGAGTAATGGTCTGGTTCTTATGCTCCAGAAGCAGTAGAAGGAGCTGGTATTCATTCGGTGTCAGCTCTACCAGGCAGTCTTTTTTATAGACTTTGGATGTCTTTTTATTGATGCAGACATCCCCGCAGTAAAGGCTTCGTCACATAGTCATCCGCCCCGATGGACAGCCCCTGCACCATGTCCTGCGCCCCGTCACGCACCGTCAGCAAAATGACTGGGATAACTGTATTTTCACTTAAACTGCGGCAGAGGGTATCAGACAGTTCCATGCTATCTTCAACATATCAGATATGATTCCTGTAATTTTATGAATATCTGTATTATCACGAAAACGCTGAGTCACTTCCGTGTTTGTATCATATCCCCCGTTTTCCAACAGCATTTTCCGTCAAGCTAATGCGCCTTTCAGCCAAAACCGCCAATATCCTACTCCTTTTTACCTTTCCGCTTTATACTATCACGGAAACCCCTGACTTTTGCGTGAAAGTATACTTTTGCCTGATAGTACGATTTTATCCCCTATTGCCATCCTATCAGCGGCATCCATAAACCAAAAAATTGGGGCCCACCAACCACCGTGATGAACCCCACCAAGCCTTAAAACCCTTGATTCATGACAATAGAAAGCTTGCTTTCTATTGTATTAAGCCATTCTTCAATACTTTCGCCTGTTAGTAGCAAAAATCCTATGGCATCAATTTAAGATAGCCGCCTGCGCCGCTGTTAAACATTTTTTAGGGGTATCAACACATCCCTATGCGTAACTATATCGCCATCTGCTTCCTCCCTGATTTTTTTCATATGTTCCCTGATCTTTGCCTCATAACCGTTCCAGGACGGCTCATAATACTTTTTTCCCGTAAGTTCATAGGGCAGATACTGCTGCTCCACATAGTGATTCTTATAGTCATGCGCGTACTTGTAACCTGTCCCGTGCCCCAATTTCGCGGCACCCTTGTAATGCGCGTCCTGCAGGTGCGGCGGTATCGGCAGATTCCCACTTCTTTTGATCTCCTCGCCTGCTGCAAAGATCGCATTGCACGCCGCGTTGCTCTTCGGCGCGCACGCCACATAGGAGGCTGCCTGCGCGAGAATGATCTGCGCCTCCGGCATGCCGATGCGCTCCACCGCAAGCGATGCGCTCACAGCCACATTCAACGCCATGGGATCTGCGTTTCCGACGTCCTCCGCGGCGCAGATCATGATGCGCCTGGCGATAAAGGCAACCTGTTCCCCCGCGTAGAGCATCTTCGCCAGATAGTACACTGCCGCATCAGGATCAGAGCCGCGCATGCTCTTGATAAATGCCGAGATCGTGTCATAGTGATTGTCTCCGGTCTTATCATACAGTACGCGCCGCTTCTGGATGCACTCCTGCGCGACCTCCACCGTAATGTGGATCTTGCCGTCGTCGCTCCTGTCCGTCGTCATGATCCCGAGCTCGATGGCATTCAGGGCATGCCGCGCGTCACCGCCTGACAGGTCTGCCAGAAATTCCAGCGCGTCCTCGTCAATCTCGGCGTCATAACTGCCCATGCCTTTCTCCGTGTCATACACAGCCCGCTTTAACAACGCTTTGATGTCTTGCTTTCCCAGCGGCTTGAGCTCAAAGATCACCGAGCGCGAGATCAAAGCCCCGTTCACCTCAAAATACGGATTCTCCGTCGTCGCGCCGATCAGTATGATCGTCCCGTCCTCCACAAAGGGAAGCAAATAATCCTGCTGGCTCTTGTTAAAACGGTGGATCTCATCGATGAACAGGATCGTTCGCTTCGCGTACATAGCAAGTGTTTCTTTTGCCTTGCCGATGACCTCCTCCATGTCCTTCTTGCCGGCAACCGTCGCATTGATCTGTGTGAATTCGGCACTCGTCGTGTTGGCGATCACCTTCGCCAGTGTCGTCTTGCCCGTCCCGGGCGGTCCATAAAAAATAACAGAGCTTATCTTATCCGCCTTGATCGCCCTGTACAGAAGCTTGTCCTTTCCGATGATGTGGGACTGCCCCACGACTTCCTCCAAAGTCGTGGGGCGGAGCCTTGCCGCGAGCGGTGCCTCTTTTTCCTGTGTTGTACTTCTCATGTATTCAAATAAATCCATCTGCTGCTCTCCAATATTCCATAACGTTCGATCTCTTTATTTTATGATTTGTTCTGCGCCGCCACAAGGCTCTCACCGCCGTAGATCTTCCGAAGCTTCGGCTTCTCGATCTTGCCGGTCGGATTGCGCGGGATATCCGCGAAGATCACCTTGCGCGGTCGCTTATACTTCGGAAGCTTCATACAGTATGTATTGATCTCCTCCTCCTCGGCGTGCATCCCCTCTTTTATCTCTATAATAGCAGCTGTTATTTCTCCCAGGCGCTTGTCCGGGATGCCGATCACAGCCACATCCTTGATCTTGTCGTTCGTCCGCAGGAAATCCTCGATCTGAACGGGATAGATATTCTCACCGCCGCTGATCACGACATCCTTCTTGCGGTCCACAAGGAAGATAAAGCCGTCCTCGTCCTCCTGCGCCATGTCGCCCGTAAACAGCCACCCGTCACGCAGCACTTCATTCGTAGCCTGCTCATCATTGTAGTAACAGGTCATGACACCAGGTCCCTTCACGGCAAGTTCTCCGACCTCGCCGCGCGCCACCTGCGCACCGTTTTCACCGACGATCTTCACCTGCCAGCCGTAGCCCGCCTTCCCGATCGCCCCCACCTTGTGGATATTCTCGACGCCAAGGTGCACGCAGCCCGGACCGATCGACTCGCTGAGCCCGTAGTTCGTGTCGTACTGATGATGCGGAAACACTTTTTTCCAGCGCTGTATCAGGCTCTGCGGGACCGGCTGCGCGCCGATGTGCATCAGTCTCCACTGGGAAAGCTCGTAATCCGCAAGCCGGATGTCGCCCCTGTCGATCGCGTCGAGGATGTCCTGCGCCCACGGCACCAGCAGCCACACGATCGTGCACCTCTCTTTCGACACGGCGTCCAGGATAAACTCCGGCTTTGTCCCTTTCAGCAGGACTGCCCTGCCGCCCTCCAGAAAACTTCCGAACCAGTGCATCTTCGCCCCGGTGTGGTAGAGCGGCGGGATGCACAGGAACACATCCTGCTTCGTCTGCCCGTGGTGGTTCTGCTCCACCTTGCACGCGTGCATCAGACTCTCATGGTTATGCAGGATCGCTTTCGGAAAACCTGTCGTGCCCGACGAGAAATAGATCGCGGCATCGTCCGCGTCCGTCAGCGCGATCATCGGCGTCTGGCTCGAACAGTTCGCCGTGAGGCTGTTGTAGTCCTCCGCAAAGCTCGGGCAATTGTCTCCCGCAAAAAATAACAGTCGCTTTTTACTGATATTCTCCGCGATCTCCTCCACGCGCCCGATAAATTCCGACCCGAATACCAGGACGTCGACCTCCGCCAGATCCAGGCAGTACTCGATCTCGTCCGGCGCGTACCGGAAATTGAGCGGCACGGCGAGCGCCCCCGTCTTCAATATGCCGAAATAGATCGGAAGCCACTCGAGGCAGTTCATCAGCAGGACCGCCACCTTGTCCCCCTTCCTGATGCCTCTCTGGATCAGCAGATTGGCAAAGCGGTTCGCCTTCTCATTAAAGACGCTCCACGTGATCTCCCTGCGGTAGTGCGTGACCGGATTGGGCTCCATCAGCTCATATTCCTTCCACGTCACGCGCCGTGTCTCCTTGATCTCGGGATTGATCTCCACGAGACAGATATCGTTCCCGTACAGTTTGCAGTTTCTCTCTAAAATGTCCGTGATTGGCATTGTAGTTACTCCTTTTATCCGTTTTATAATTCTTTACCAGCCGCGCTGTCATCGCTCCTGCATGGCATACTTATAGATATTATGCCACTTTAAAGCATCAAAGTAAACCTGTTTTTCATTTTTCAGCTGCTAATTTTTCAAACACGCTCTAGTACACCGTTTTCTCCGACTAACAGGAAACCGAAGACTGAACTGTTGTTACTGTTCACGCCAACTAATTCTGACACAATTTTATGTAATGAAGGCGTAAACAGCAGCCCATTTGCACACAAAATGCTAAAGTGCAAGCATTTTGGCGCACGTTTTTCACTACTTTTATTGACGAGTAAACAGTAACGAACTGTTACGAAGATTTTGTAAATTTTGCAAAATAAATTGACGTATTCCCTTTTTTTCACTATCATATTAATAGGAACGGCTGCCACAGGCAAACAACAGCCGTTATTTTTTAGGAATTTGCAAAACGACAACAGAAAGGAAGCAACAAATGAGCGAAACAAAAATCATGCTGGGCAATGAGGCGATTGCCCGCGGTGCCTATGAGGCCGGCGTCAAAGTGTCGAGCGCTTACCCCGGAACTCCCAGCACCGAGATCAGTGAGAATATCGTAAAATACCCGGAGATCTACGCAGAGTGGGCACCCAACGAGAAGGTTGCCATGGAAGTCGCCATCGGCGCATCCATCAGCGGCGTGCGCGCCATGGCATCCATGAAAATGGTCGGTGTCAACGTGGCGAGCGACCCGCTCTACACTGTATCCTACATCGGGGCAAACGGCGGGCTTGTTCTTGCAGCCGCCGACGATCCCGGTCTCTACTCCTCCCAGAATGAACAGGACTCCCGCTGTGTGGCGCGTGTGGCGCAGGTGCCCGTGCTCGAGCCGTCCGACTCGCAGGAGGCAAAGGACTTCACAAAGCTCGCCTTTGAGTACAGCGAGCGATACGATACACCCGTTATGGTAAGGACGACGACAAGGCTTGCGCACTCGCAGGGTCCCGTCACCCTCGAGGAGAGACAGGAGATCCCCGATAAGCCCTACGAGCGCAGCGCGGCAAAGCATGTCATGATGCCGGCGAACGCAAAAGGCCGTCATGTACACGTGGAAAACCGCCTGAGACAAATGGCGGAGGATGCCTGCGATTTTGCAATCAATAAGGCCATCTACAAAGACACCTCCGTCGGTTTCATCACCAGCGGTATACCCTATACATACGTCGCGGAGGCGATGCCGGAAGCCAGCGTGCTAAAACTTGGTCTTGTGCACCCCCTGCCGCGGAAACTGATCGAAGAGTTTGCCTCCAAGGTCGATAAACTCTATATTTTCGAGGAGCTCGAGCCGCTGATCGAGGAGCAGGTCCGATCGTGGGGGATCGACTGTATCGGCAAGGAACTCTTTACACTGCAGGGCGAGTACAGCGCCAACATGATCCGCGAGCGCGTCCTCGGCATGAAGATCGAGACCGCCGTGCCCGCACAGGTTCCGGCACGTCCCCCGATCCTCTGCCCCGGCTGTCCGCACAGGAGCACATTCTCCGTCCTGAAGAAACTCGGCATCCACGGCGCCGGCGATATCGGGTGTTATACACTCGGCGCAGTCGCGCCGCTGAACGTCATCGACACGACAGTGTGCATGGGCGCTTCCATCTCCACGCTGCACGGCATGGAGAAAGCAAAGGGCAAGGATTACATCAAAAACTGGGTTGCCCTGATCGGCGACTCCACCTTCCTCCACACAGGCGTCAACTCCCTGATGAACATGGTGTACAACCAGTCCACCGGCACCGTACTGATCCTCGACAACTCCACCACAGGCATGACGGGACATCAGGATCACGCAGCCACCGGCAAGATGCTCAACGGCAAGGAGACCAAAGCGATCAGCCTCTACCACCTGTGCAAGGCGATCGGCGTCGAGCATGTGTACGAAGTCGATGCGTTTGACATTGATGAGCTGGAAACCGTCGTGAAGCGCGAGACCGCACGCGAAGAGGTCTCTGTCATCATCGTCTGTGCCCCCTGTGCCCTCCTGAAATCACAGGCTACCAAGGCAAAGTGCATTGCCATCCCTGACAAGTGCAAAAAATGCGGCATGTGTCTCATTCCAGGCTGTCCTGCCCTCACCAAAAACGAGGACGGAACCGTCACGATCGACGACACCCTGTGCAACGGCTGTGGTCTGTGCATGAAACGCTGCAAATTTGACGCGATCAAGCGTGTGGAATAAGAATGACTTTACATGGAGGTATATATAAATAATGACTACTAAAAATATAATGATCGTAGGCGTGGGCGGTCAGGGTACACTGCTCACAAGCCGTATCCTTGGCGGTATCATCACAAAGGCAGGCTATGACGTAAAGCTCTCCGAGGTACACGGCATGGCACAGCGCGGCGGAAGTGTCGTCACTTTCGTGCGCTACGGCGACACTGTCGCGGAACCCATCGTCGAGGAGGGACAGGCGGACGTGCTGATCGCTTTTGAGAGACTCGAGGCGCTGCGCTACGCCCATTTTCTGAAAAAGGACGGCGTCATCATCGTAAATGACCAGCGGATCGATCCGATCACCGTTGTGACGGGCGCCGCAAAATATCCTGAAAATATCATTGAAGATCTGAAAAAAGACTACAACGTAGTCGATGTCAATGCCATGGAAGAGGCGAAAAAGCTTGGAAATTCCAAGGTGTTCAACACGATCATCGTCGGTGTCGCAGCAAAGCGCATGGATTTTGAGAAAAGCCAGTGGCTTGAAGTCATCGAAGCCACCGTTCCGCCCAAAACCGTCGAGATCAACAAGGCAGCATTCGAAGCCGGTTATGCGATGTAGGCAAACCAGTGTACTGTCCGGATTTTATCTGGCGAAACTCCGCAGGATAAATTTTCATCAGCAAGGCGGAGAAGGGAGGCGATGCGGTTGCATCGTTGACCACCGACAACGCAGTCTGATGGAAATTTAGACATGGAGGTTTGTCTGAATATAATCCAGACAGTACACTAGTATTCGTCACTGTCAATATACGATATAAGCTCCCGGAGCCTCTCTGTATCTGTCATTGCGAGAAGATTTATGAGATTCCGAGAGGCTACACTATGAAATATGGAGGTTTATTATGCCGAAAAGAAATGATATCAACAAAGTTTTAATAATCGGTTCCGGTCCAATCATCATCGGACAGGCGTGTGAATTTGACTATTCCGGAACACAGGCGTGCAAAGCCCTCAGGAAACTCGGTTATGAGATCGTGCTCGTCAACTCAAACCCTGCAACCATCATGACCGACCCGGAGATCGCAGATGTGACTTACATCGAACCGCTAAATGTCCGCCGTTTAGAGCAGATCATCGCAAAAGAGCGGCCGGATGCACTCCTGCCAAACCTTGGAGGTCAGTCCGGCTTAAACCTCTGTTCCGAGCTTGCCAAGGAAGGCGTCCTTGACAAGTACCACGTGCAGGTGATCGGCGTGCAGGTCGATGCCATCGAGCGCGGCGAGGACCGCATCGAGTTCAAGAAATCCATGGACGCCATCGGCATCGAGATGGCGAGAAGCGAGGTCTCCTACAGCGTCGATGAGGCGCTTGCGATCGCCGACAGACTCGGATATCCTGTCGTGCTGCGCCCCGCATACACCATGGGCGGCGCAGGTGGCGGACTCGTCTACAATAAGGAAGAACTTCGCACAGTCTGCACGCGCGGTCTGCAGGCAAGCCTCGTCGGACAGGTGCTCGTCGAGGAATCGATCCTCGGCTGGGAAGAACTGGAGCTCGAGATCGTCCGCGACGCCGAGGGCAACATGATCACGGTCTGCTTTATCGAGAACATCGATCCCCTGGGCACGCACACCGGAGACTCCTTCTGCTCCGCTCCCATGCTCACGATTTCCGAGGAGCTCCAGAAAAGGCTGCAGGAGCAGGCGTACCGCATCGTGGATTCCGTCAAGGTGATCGGCGGCACCAACGTGCAGTTTGCCCACGATCCTGTCACGGACCGCATCGTCGTGATCGAGATCAACCCCAGAACCTCCCGCTCCTCCGCGCTTGCCTCCAAAGCAACCGGATTTCCGATCGCGCTCGTCTCTGCCATGCTCGCGGCAGGGCTGACGCTCAAGGACATCGAGTGCGGCAAGTACGGCACTTTGGACAAGTACGTTCCCGACGGCGACTACGTCGTGATCAAGTTCGCGCGCTGGGCATTTGAAAAGTTCAAGGGCGTGGAGGACAAGCTCGGCACGCAGATGCGCGCTGTCGGTGAGGTCATGAGCATCGGCAAGACCTACAAAGAGGCGTTCCAGAAGGCGATCCGAAGCCTCGAGACCGGCAGATACGGGCTTGGACACGCTAAGGACTACGATACAAAGACGAAGGAAGAACTGCTGCTCATGCTCGCGCATCCCTCGAGTGACCGCCATTTTATCATGTACGAGGCACTGCGCAAGGGCGCGACTGTCGATGAGATCTTCGACATCACCAAAGTAAAGCACTATTTTGTCAGACAGATGCAGGAGCTTGTCGAGGAGGAGGAAGCGCTCGCCCGGTCAAAAGGCTCCCTGCCGGCAGACGAAGCGTTGATCTCTGCCAAGAAAAACGGCTTTTCCGACAAATATCTGAGCCAGATCCTGGAGATCCCGGAAGATGCCATCAGAGCTAAACGGATCGAACTCGGCGTCGAGGAGGCATGGGAAGGCGTCCACGTGAGCGGCACCCCCGACAGTGCATACTACTACTCCACCTACAATGCGGCGGACAAAAACCCCGTCTCGGACAAGCCAAAGATCATGATCCTCGGCGGCGGACCGAACAGGATCGGTCAGGGAATCGAGTTTGACTACTGCTGCGTCCATGCTTCATTGGCGCTAAAAGAGCTCGGCTTTGAGACGATCATCGTCAACTGCAATCCGGAGACTGTCTCAACGGACTATGATACGTCTGACAAGCTCTACTTCGAGCCGCTCACGCTGGAAGATGTGCTGAGCATCTACCACAAAGAAAAGCCGCTCGGCGTCATCGCGCAGTTTGGCGGTCAGACACCGCTCAACCTGGCATCGGAGCTCGAAAAAAATGGCGTAAAGATCCTCGGCACGCCCCCCTCCGTGATCGATCTCGCGGAGGACCGCGACCAGTTCCGCTCCATGATGGACAAGCTCGGGATCCCGATGCCGGAAGCAGGCATGGCTACCACCGTCGAGGAGGCGCTTGCGATCGCCAGGAACATCGGCTACCCGGTCATGGTCCGCCCGTCCTATGTGTTGGGAGGACGTGGAATGGAGGTCGTATACGACAACGAGAGCATGGCAGGGTACATGAATGCGGCAGTCGGCGTGACACCCGACAGACCGATCCTGATCGACCGTTTCTTAAACCATGCGCTCGAGTGCGAGGCGGACGCGATCAGCGACGGCACACACGCCTTTGTGCCCGCCGTCATGGAACACATTGAGCTTGCGGGCGTCCATTCCGGCGACTCCGCCTGCATAATCCCGAGCGTGCACATCAGCGAGGAAAACGTTGCCACGATCAAGGAGTACACGAAAAAGATCGCGGAGGAAATGCACGTCAAGGGTCTGATGAACATGCAGTACGCTATAGAAAAAGGCAAGGTCTATGTGCTTGAGGCAAACCCGCGCGCATCGCGGACAGTGCCGCTCGTCTCCAAAGTGTGCAATATCCGCATGGTGCCGCTCGCGACTGACATCATCACCTCGGAGATCACCTCGCGCCCGTCTCCCGTATCAGACCTGAGGGAAAAGGAAATACCGTACTACGGTGTGAAAGAGGCTGTCTTCCCGTTCAACATGTTCCCGGAAGTCGATCCGGTACTCGGACCAGAGATGCGCTCGACCGGCGAAGTGCTCGGACTGTCGCCCTACTACGGCGAGGCGTTCTACAAGGCACAGGAAGCCACCCAGACACAGCTGCCGCTCAAGGGAACAGTCCTGATCTCCGTCAACGGCAAGGACAAACCGGAAGTCGTCGAGATCGCACAGCTGTTCCACGACGCAGGGTTTGAGATCCTCGCAACCCAGGGAACCTACAACCTGATCACGGAGACAGGGATCGACGCGGAGCCTGTCAAGAAGCTCCACGAGGGACGTCCGAACATCCTCGACCTCATCACGAACGGCTCGATCGACCTGATCATAAACTCCCCGGTGGGCAAGGACAGCGTCCACGACGACAGCTATCTCAGAAAGGCTGCGATCAAGGGCAGGATCCCCTACATGACCACCATCGCCGGGGCAAGAGCCACCGCGAAGGGCATCCTGTACGTGCAGAAACATGGTAACGCAGATGTCAAGTCACTGCAGCAGCTCCACAGCGAGATCAAGGACAAAGCATAAAAATCTGAGTATACGTCTGCACTCGTCAGCCTCTGCTGATATACTTCCTCTGGGCGCCCGTATACATGAAGAAAAAGCAATCCCGACTCCTGATGTTTGGCAGAATCATACTTCCTCTGGGTGCCCGTATATATGAAGAGCCAAGTGAGGCGGTTAACCGTCTCACTTGGCTCTTTTATCTTATTTTAAGCAATCATCATTTCTCGGAGCATTCACAAAATCATTCCTTCATCTTTACGAGTTACACAAAACGCAAGCACTACCGGCTAAAGTTGGTAGGTTCAATGTGCTTCTAAAACAGCCTAAAGTGTGATGCCTAAAAGTTATCTATTTAGCTTTACTCTTTATCCCATGTTAAGGTTTGATACATATAAAATATTTTCTGCAATTTTCAATGATGAGCATTATACATCCTTATGATCTATTTTTTTCAAAATATTATGCTGTGGGGATGACATAAAGATTTCGTCTTAAGGCGAGGATTTAACCCCATGACACAGACATTAAGAACCAAAACATACATTCGTCGAAATGTAAAAACTCGCACTTGTTCCGCCTCTCCGCAAATGTTACAATCATATCGTATATATGATCATTGCGTAAAATATTCTGAGACTCTTCTTATTTTGATCTGAACTTATTTTAACTTGAACTTATTTTACTTGAACCTATGTTCTGAAGCATTCTCCTGCCAATAATTCAACACTACCGATTCAGAAAGGATTTCGATGAAAAACAAACAAATGAAAACACTTAAAAACGCTGTCGGGAAAATCGACTACACGCTCATGAATGACTGCATGTTCCACTCTGTCATGACCAAAAACGGCAACGTCCTAAAGGGTCTGCTCTGTGCACTGCTCCACCTAAAGCCTGACGAAGTACAGTCCATCACAATCCTGAACCCGATCGAATTGGGAGACGATATCCGCAGCAAGAGTTTTATCCTGGACATTAAGCTCCTGCTCAATGACACGAAGATCATCAATATCGAGCTCCAGGTCAGACCACAGTATTATTGGAATGACCGCTCCCTCATCTACCTCTGCAGACTCTTTGACAACCTGCAAAAGGGGGAGCCCTACTCCGACGTCATGCCCGCATACCATATCAGCCTCCTTGACTTCACGCCTTTCCCGGAGCATCCTGCATTCTACGCCACAAACAAGATGATGAACGTCCAAAAACATTACATTTATAATGACAAGTTCACCCTGAATGTGTTAGACTTAAATCAAATCGAACGAGCCACAGACGAGGACAAACAATGGAAGCTAGACTATTGGGCACGTCTGTTCAAGGCTGAGACATGGGAGGGATTAAAGATGTTAGCGCAACAGGATAATGATTTTCAGGAGACTTGTGAGACGATCTTCCGCCTCAATCAGGATGAGAAAGTACGCTGCTTGTGCCAGGCGCGCGAGGAAGCTGAGCGCATCGAACGCACGATCAAACATGATTACGAGATTTATGAGAAAAGCCTCGCCGAAAAAGATGCCATCATCGCGGAAAAAGATGCGCAGATCGCTATGCTGATGGCTCAGTTAAATCAATGATGATCATCACCTACGCCTGACATATCGTTCTCGCATAATGATTTTCGGAGTCTTCAACGACCTTGATCTTTCCGGTTTGGATATGATATTCGATCCGCTTTGCATACCACCAGTCCCCTACGCCAAGCTGCTCATTCCCAAGGATATCTCCGATCAGCCTTGCTTCTTTTACCGGCTTGGGGGTGATTCTTTTCCAGATCAGGAAATCATAAAAGTCTTCCGGCACTCCGGTCACTTTCCCATTGACAACTGCCCGCAAAGGGCTGTTGTCTTGTTGCAGATTATTCCATGTCGTGGCATACATCCGGATTTCATTCCGCGATAATATCTTTTCACCGTCTAAAAATCCGGCAAATTCTTCTGCTGAAACCTCACCCCAACTATTATAACAAACGATAGAATGATCAGCCCGAACTCTATATTCGGGCAGTTTTACGACCCGCATCTCATTCTGATATTGTTGAAAGCTGGCACACAAATGATAAAATCCGCACCTTGAATACGGTGCATCACTGTACCACACCCTGATCGTTTCTCCGTCTACCAGATATGCCCTCAAACGCTCCATCTGCGCGCTGTAGTCACATTGCTGCATCAGCGCCTCGTCCATTCTCTGATCGTTTCCCTGCTGTTCCTGTGCATACATGGAGCAGATCAGCTGTTTTCGGTATGAACTGCTTACGTCCTCCCTGATATTGCCGATGTCCAACAAGAAGCCAAGACAGATAACCTCCTGTGCAGTTCCCTCGATCCATCCGCAGTTCTCTCTTTCCGGTGGTCTCTTTTTTCCGACAGTCCATACGGCGGTGGGACCATCAACTTTGCCTGTGATGACGGTATTTTTCGCGACCTTCATCGCACCCGCTTCGCTCTCTCCAAACAATACTTCTATCATGACGTGTCTCCCTTCTTCATCCCCTAAACATCCGCCTGTCCCTCTGTTCGCAATCCTTTTTCATCAGCTTACCACAGATACAGCAGTGATTGCAACACTTTCGCCTCTAAAACAATATCAAAATAACATCCGTTATTTATGCTAGTACAAAGGACTGGTATAGTCCTTATGCTGTCGTCAGTCAACAATGCCACTGCATTGCCTCCTAGTCCGCCTTGTCCTAGTACTCCATCCGGTCAGAAATTAGAATCGTGAACTGCCTGATTCGCACCATTGCGTCGTTAAAATTTCTAGACGATGCCACCGCATCGCCGTCGAAATTTTGCCTAGCACTGGCACGAATCATGCAGCCCACAAATCTAATTTCTGTCTGGATGGAGCACTAGAGCGTGT
>ERZ779626.280-NODE-280-length-33955-cov-22.448260_pt1 | contig 33955 bp, 35 predicted proteins | sample MGYA00514209_ERZ779626 | MGnify/ENA primary metagenome ERZ779626 (study PRJEB29562, sample SAMEA4376713) | mouse gut metagenome | isolation source: Cecum | study: EMG produced TPA metagenomics assembly of the A DSS colitis mouse model was used to assess the...
CGTTGTTGGTGGCGTGAGCGCCGCCGTTGAGGATGTTCATCATGGGGACGGGCAGGGTCTTGGCGTTGACGCCGCCGATATAGTTGTAAAGGCTGGTGCCCATGCTCTCAGCGGCGGCCTTGGCCACGGCCAGGGAGCAGCCAAGAATGGCGTTGGCGCCCAGGCGGCCCTTGTTGGGGGTGCCGTCCAGCTCGATCATGGCCTTGTCGATGGACACCTGGTCCAGGGCGTTCATGCCGATCAGGCACTCGGCCAGCTCGGTGTTCACATTGCTGACGGCCTTCTCCACACCCTTGCCCAGGTAGCGGTCCTTGTCGCCGTCGCGCAGCTCGCAGGCCTCGTGCACGCCGGTGGAAGCGCCGGAGGGCACGGCGGCGCGGCCCATGGTGCCGTCCTCCAGGACGACCTCCACCTCGACGGTGGGATTGCCGCGGGAGTCAATAATTTCACGGCCGAGGACATCAACAATTTCAAGCATCTGTTTCATGGGAATCAAGCTCCTTTCAATTTTCGCAATCTCATAATGGTGCAAACCCCTCTGTAGGGGCACACACCGCGCGCCCGAAGGGGATAGCCGGGGCCGGGCGCATGGTGTGCGCCCCTACGCAAGGGGACGGGGACAGGTGGTTATTTTACAATCAGGGTCTCGCCCGTCATCTCAGCAGGCTTGTTCAGGCCCATCAGGTCCAGCATGGTGGGGGCCAGGTCGGCCAGGCGGCCGTCCCGCAGCTTCACGTCCGCGCCCACCACGCAGCAGGGCACCAGGTTGGTGGTGTGGGCGGTGAAGGGGGAGCCGTCAGCCTCCGCCATATGCTCGGCATTGCCGTGGTCGGCGGTGATGATGGCCACGCCGCCCATCTCCCGGGTGGCTGCCACCACCTGGCCCACGCCGTCGTCCACCGCCTCGGCGGCTTTGACTGCGGCGTCGAATACGCCGGTGTGGCCCACCATGTCGCAGTTGGCGAAGTTGAGGATCACCACGTCATACTTGCCGCTTTTGATGCGCTCCACCGCCTCGGCGGTGACCTGGGGCTGGCTCATTTCAGGCTGGAGGTCATAGGTAGCCACCTTGGGGGAGGGGATGAGGCAGCGGTCCTCGCCGGAGAACACCTGCTCCATGCCGCCGTTGAAGAAGAAGGTGACGTGGGCGTACTTCTCCGTCTCGGCGATGCGCAACTGGGTCATGTTCTGCTGGGCGATATACTCCCCGAAGATGTTGTTCAGGCTCTCCTTGGGGAACGCGATGGCCACGTTAGGCATGGACGCGTCGTAGGAGGTGGTGCACACGTAGTTCACGTGGAAGAAGCCCTTTTTGCGCTCAAAGCCGGTGAAATCGGGATCTACGAAGGTGCGGGTGATCTCCCTGGCCCGGTCGGGACGGAAGTTCATGAAGATGATGGCATCCCCCTCGCCGATCTCCGCGTTTTCGGCGGTGACGACGGGCACCACGAACTCGTCGGTGACGCCGGCGTCATAGCTGGCCTGCATGGCCCCCACCGGGTCGCCGATGAAGCGCTGCTCGCTTTCGCCGTACACCATGGCCTTATAGGCGCGCTCCACCCGGTCCCAGTTGGTGTCCCGGTCCATGGCGTAGTACCGCCCGGAGATGGTGGCGATCTGGGCCCCGTACCGGTCGCAGGCCTGCTTCATCTGGGCCACAAAGTCCTTGCCGGAGGTGGGGGGCACGTCGCGCCCGTCCATGAAGCAGTGCACGAAAATCCTGGGGCAGCCCAGGCCGTGGGCCATCTTCACCGCCGCCTCAATGTGGGTGATGTGGCTGTGGACGCCGCCGTTGGACATCAGGCCGTAAATGTGGACCGCCTTCCCGGCGTTTTTGGCCGCCAGCATGGCGTCCTTATAGGCGGGGTTCTCAAAAAAGTCCCCGTCCTGAATGGCCTTGGTGATCTTGGGCAGATCCTGGAACACCACCCGGCCTGCGCCGATGTTGGTGTGGCCCACCTCGCTGTTGCCCATCTGGCCGTCGGGGAGCCCAACGTCCAGCCCGGAGGCGGACAGCCTACAGGTGGGGTTCCCGGCGAAAATGCGGTCCAGATTGGGGGTGTGGGCGGCCTTGATGGCGTTGTCCCCCGCCGCGGCGGAGGTGGACAGCCCATAGCCGTCCATGATGATGAGTGTGGTAGGTGTTTTCATTCAAATACCTCTTGTCATGCCGCTCCATGGGGCCCCCACAAAGCCGGAATCTGGCTTTGTGGGGAAAGGAGCCGCAGCAAAATAAGTGAGCTTTCGCCAAGGGCGGAAGCGAACGATATGGCGCTTGCGGCGACGCTGTCACGCTCGGATTGGACGCGCTCTTCCCGGCGGCTTCGCTCCGACTCGGGTTGGCCTCCGGGCCGCTGCGCGGCCCTGCGCCCACCCTCGCCCCGATCCATCCGCCGGGGCGCGTCTATCCTCGCGCTTCTTATTCCTGGTTGGCCGCGTTAATAATGGCCATGAAGTCGTCGGGCTTCAGGGCCGCGCCGCCGATGAGCCCGCCGTCGATGTCGGGCTGGGCCAGCAGCTCGTGGGCGTTCTTGGCGTTCATGGAGCCGCCGTACTGGATGGTGACGGCGCGGGCCACCCGGGCCCCGTACTGCTTGCGGATGATGGTGCGGATGTGGGTGCACACCTCGCCCGCCTGCTCGGCGGTGGCGGTCTTGCCGGTGCCGATGGCCCAGATGGGCTCGTAGGCCACCACCACCCGGCGCACCTGGCTCTCGTTCAGCCCCGCCAGGGCCACCTTCACCTGGTAGGAGATCAGCTCGTTGGTGACGCCCAGCTCCCGCTGCTCCAGGCTCTCGCCCACGCACACGATGGGCCGCAGGCCGGCCTCCAGAGCGGCGTGGACCTTCTTGTTCACGGTGAAGTCGGTCTCGTTATAGTACTGCCGCCGCTCGGAGTGGCCGATGATGACATACTTGGCGCCCACGTCCTTGAGCATCTCCACCGTGACCTCGCCGGTAAAGGCGCCGCTGGCCTCGTAGTGGCAGGTCTCGCCGCCGATGGACACCCGGGTGTCCTTGAACAGGCGCACCGCGCCGGGGATGTTCACGCCGGGGACGCACAGCACCACCTCGCACCACTTATGGCGGCCAAGCTGGGGCTTGATGGCCTCGGCAAACGCCTTGGCCTCGGTGAGGGTTTTGTTCATCTTCCAGTTGCCGGCGATGATGGTCTTGCGGTACTTGAGGTTCATTTGTGGAACTCCCTTCTTTTATTTGAAAAAGTGTGTTTATGCGTCCAGCAGGCAGGCTACGCCCGGCAGCTCCTTGCCTTCCATGAACTCCAGGGAGGCGCCGCCGCCGGTGGAGATATGGGTCATCTTGTCGGCGTAGCCCAGCTGCTGCACCGCCGCCGCGCTGTCGCCGCCGCCGATGATGGTGATGGCGCTGGTCTTGGACAGGGCCTCGGCCACGGCCTTGGTGCCCGCGGCAAACTTCTCAAACTCGAACACGCCCATGGGGCCGTTCCAGATGACGGTGCCCGCGTCGGCCACCGCGTCGCAATAGAGCTTCACGGTCTCGGGGCCGATGTCCAGGCCCTGCCAGCCGTCGGGGATCTGGCCGGCCTTGACCACATTGCTCTCGGCGTCGGGGGCGAACTTGTCGGCGGTCACGGTGTCCACGGGGAGCAGCAGCTTCACGCCCTTGTCCGCAGCCTTCTTCACCATGTCGTTAGCGTAGTCCTTCCAGTCCTCCTCCAGCAGGGAATCGCCCACCTGGCCGCCCTGGGCGGCGGAGAAGGTGTAGGCCATGCCGCCGCCGATGATGATGGTGTCGGCGATCTCCAGCAGGTTGTTGATGACGCCGATCTTGGAGCTCACCTTGGAGCCGCCCAGGATGGCCACGAGGGGGCGCTTGGGATTGGCCAGCGCGCCGCCGATGAAGTCCAGCTCCTTCTGGATCAGGAAGCCGGACACGGCGGGCAGGTAGTCGGCCACGCCGGCGGTGGAGGCGTGGGCGCGGTGGACCGCGCCGAAGGCGTCGGACACGTACACCTCGGCCATGGCGGCCATCTTCTTGGCCAGCTCCGGGTCGTTCTTGGTCTCGCCCTTCTCAAAGCGGGTATTCTGGAGCAGGAGGATCTCGCCGGGCTTGAGGGCGGCGGCCTTGGCGGTGGCGTCGGGGCCCACCACGTCGTCGGCCAGGATCACGTCCTGGCCCAGCAGCTCGCCCAGGCGGGCGGCCACCGGCTCCATGCGCAGCTCGGCCAGGGACTTCTTCCACTTCTCCTCGGTGATGGACGCCTCATCCTTGCCCTTCTCCAGCTGCTTTTTCTTGTAGCTGTCGAAGGTGGCCACCGGCTTGCCCATGTGGGAGCAGGCGATGACCGCCGCGCCCTGCTCCAGCAGGTACTGGATGGTGGGCAGGGCGGCGCGGATGCGCTTGTCGTCGGTGATGACGCCGCTGCCGTCCTTGGCCATGGGCACGTTGAAGTCGCAGCGAAGAAGAACCTTCTTGCCCTTCACGTCGATGTCCTTGACCGTCTTCTTGTTGTAATTCATGGTAATCTAGCTCCTTTCAGTATTACAATTTGAAATGTTATCAGCTTAAAAAACGGGCTCTGCGGGCCCTCCGCTCACGACGGCTGCGCGCTTCCCGCCTGTCACGCTGCGCCTGTTCGCCACGCGCGGCTTCCCTACGCCTCGGGCTGGCCTCTGGGGCCTGCGGCCCCATCGCCTGCCCTTGCTTCGGTCCATCCGCGCTGCTCACCACGGCTGCGCGCTTCCCGCCGCCATCTCCCCCGTCCCGCTCAGCCCCGGGAAGCCCTGCTGTCTCAGGGCCTCATAGGCCAGCACCGCCACCGAATTTGCCAGATTCAGGCTGCGGGCGTCCCCGCGCATGGGGATGCGGATGCAGCGCCGGGCATGGGCCAGCCGGAACGCCTCGGGCAGGCCCGCGGTCTCCTTGCCGAAGAACAGCCAGCACCCGTCTGAAAACCGGGCCTGGGAATAGTCCTGGGGGGCCTTGGTGGTGGCCAGCCAGAGGTCGTCCACCTGGTTTCGGGAAAACAGCTCCTCCAGGCTTTGGTAAACAGTGAGGTCCACCATCGGCCAGTAATCCAGCCCCGCCCGCTTCACCGCCTTTTCGCTGATGTCAAACCCCAGGGGCTCCACCAGATGGAGGCGGCAGCGGGTGGCGGCGCAGGTACGGGCGATATTGCCGCAGTTCTGCGGGATTTCCGGCTCAACTAACACGATATTGACCATATGTTCCCCCAAATCCTCTCTCGACCATGCACATTATAGACGCTTGCCAAAAAAATAGCAAGAGAAAATGTGGCGAAACCGTCAAAAATTTACCCGTTTTTGCTGGCACATTGAACAGCATCCCTCTGATTTTCCAGATTTTTAGAAACAGGGGCCAGAATTCCCCGGGCCGGGCGGAATTTTTTATCTCCCGTGCAACCCTCCGGCCGGGCGGCGGGTATTGTCAATAGGACGGGCTGAATTCGTGCGGCCCGGCGGCAGAGGTTGCCATTTCCCCCCGCCTGTGCTACAATAGCGGCAAATTGCCGCGGCGGCGCATACAAACGGGGAGGATGAGCGTATGGACACCATGATCATCGGCATTGCCGGGGGCACCGGCTCGGGCAAGACCACCTTGACCCGCAGGCTTCAGGACGCTTTCGGGGCGGACGTATCCGTGGTCTACCACGACAACTACTATAAAAAGCACGTGGGGATGACCTATGAGGAGCGGGCGGCGCTGAACTACGACCACCCGGACGCCTTCGACACCGGCCTGATGGTGGACGACCTTCGGAAGCTGGCGGCGGGGCAGGCCATCCGCAGCCCGGTGTACGACTACTCCATCCACAACCGCTCGGAGGAAACGGTGGAGGTGCGCCCCACCAAGGTGGTTATCGTGGAGGGCATCCTCATTTTCGCCGATCCGGCCCTGCGGGAGCTGATGGACGTGAAGATCTTCGTGGACACCGACGCCGACGTGCGCATACTGCGCCGCATCCTTCGGGACGTGAAGGAGCGGGGCCGTTCTCTGGACTCGGTGATCTCCCAGTACCTCAACACCGTCAAGCCCATGCACGAGCAGTTTGTCCAGCCCTCGCGCCAGTACGCCGACATCGTGGTGCTGGCCGGGGGGCACAACCTGGTGGCGCTGGATATGATTACCCAGCGCATCCGGGGCCATATCGAGAACCGCTAGGCGCTGTTTGAACATTGACGGTGTGCCCGGCGGCAAGGGATTCTTTCGCCAGGCAAGGCGGTTTGACGCCAAAATACTTTGTGTATTTCAAGTCAAATCAACGGCATATGGCGGAAAAAGACCTGTCGTTTGGGCATGTTGGCAATTTTCAAACGAGCCCTAGACGCAAGGAAATCCGCCAAACCGGGCAGACTATAGGACGCATGGCGCGCCCTCCGGCCTGTCCCGGCCCGTGCGGTCCGGCGTTTTGGTTCCCGCAGCGCAAAAATTTGATTATTTTAAGGAGAATGCCGTTATGAAAAAGCTCGTTTCCCTGTGCACTGCCGCCGTGCTGTGCCTGACCCTGCTGGCCTCCTGCGCCCCCAAGCCGGACAGCAGCAGCCCCTCCCCCAGCCCCGACGCGGAGCCTGTGGATCTGGCCGCCTTTGCCCAGAGCGTCCAGACAAGCCATCCGTTCGCCTCTCTGGAGAAGGCCGACCCCGCCGATGAGGAGCTGGGCGCCATCATGCTGGAAAACAACTACCCCGGCCTGAAGGACATGGACCTGGAGCAGACGGAGGTCTATCTGCCCATGATCTCCTTCAGCGGCGGGGAGCTGGCCCTGGCCCAGGCCAAGAGCGCCGAGGACGCGGCCAAGGTGAAGGAGATCTTCCAGGCCCGCATCGACGCCAAGAGCACCGAGGGTCCGGGCAACTACCCCGAGGAGGTGGAGATGTGGCAGCGCAGCGCCCAGGTGGCGGAAAACGGCAATTATATCATGCTGGTCTGCCACGACGACGCGGACGCCATTGTGGAGGAGTTCAACGCCCTGTTCGCGTAAACGGCGCGGAGCAGGCGGCTGCAAGGGGCTTGGAGCGCAGCGAAGCCGGGCGACGGGGCGCGCAGCGCCCCGCAGGCCGGGCCGGAGTGAAAGCGTCCCGGCGTCCAGCCGCCTGCACAGCGCAGCAACATAAGCAATCAAGCTATTAAAGGAGTTCTGTGACATATGAAAAAGCGTATTCTTGCCATGACCCTGTGCGCCGCCCTGGCGCTCTCCCTCCTGGCCGCGTGCAGCGACCGCGCCGCCCAGGAGAGCGTCATCCCCACCGATCCCGCCGTCACCGACGGCCCCCTGGGCGATCCCGACCCCACCCAGGAGCCCTCCGACACCCCCAGCCCGGAGCCGTCCGAGGAGCCCTCCGCCGAGCCCTCCGTGGAACCCAGCGAGGAGCCCTCCACGGGCCCGGTGGAGAACCCCTCCCTCAAGCCCCTGCCCACCACGCCCGAACCCACTCCCACACCCAAGCCCACTCCGGCGCCCACCCCCACCCCGGCCCCAACGCCTGTGCCGGAGGCCACTCCCGCCCCCGCCGGGGACGTGGACCTGTCCGCCTTCTACACGGACATGACCGGCCAGTATGAGTTCGGCTTTTTGGAGCTGGCCTCCACCGAGCTGCTGGACGGCTACTACGCCGGGATGAGCGCCATCGACGCCCAGCAGTGCCTGGTCTATATCACCATGATGTCCATGAATAACGGCGAGTTCGGCCTGGTGCAGGTGAAGGACAGCGCCGATGTGGACACCGTGAAGGCCATCTTCCAGGCCCGCATCGACTATATGGTAGGGGACGGCGAGGGCCCCGGCGGCGCGTGTTATCCCGGGCCCACCGAGCAGTGGACCAATAACTCACGGGTGGTGTCCAACGGGAATTACGTCATGATGGTGGTTCACGAGAACTGCGACGACATTGTGGCGGCATTCAACGCGCTCTTCTGATACCGAATACCCAGGGGGAGCGGCGCTGCCGCTCCCCCTTTCAAAATCGGCCCCAAAATCTTTCCGGCGAGGTGAAGGCCCGTGATATTTTCCAGCCCGTATTTTCTCTTCCTCTACTTCCCCATCGTGCTCACGCTCTACTATATCTCCCCGCTGCGCTGGCGCAATCTGGTGCTGCTCATCGTCAACCTGATTTTCTACGGCTGGGGCGAGCCGGTGTACGTGCTCATCATGTTCCTCTCCATCGCCATCGACTACTCCCACGGGCGCATCGTCACCCGCTGCAAGGCGGCGGGCAATGACAGGGGCGCGCGCATGGCGGTGGCCTCGTCGGTAGTGTTCAACCTGCTGCTGCTGGGCTTCTTCAAGTATTACAACTTCATCGCCGGCAGCCTGGCCGCCGCCGGCGCGGGTTTTCTGCCGGTGATCGACAGCCTGCCCCTGCCCGGGGGCTCCATCCCCTTTACCCTGCCCATCGGCATCTCCTTCTACACCTTCCAGACCATGAGCTACACCATCGACGTGTACCGGGGGGACGCCCGCTGCCAGAAGAACATCGTCACCTTCGGCGCCTTTGTCACCCTGTTCCCCCAGCTCATCGCCGGGCCCATCATCAAATATAAGGACCTGGACGGCCAGCTGGAGCACCGGGACCATACGGTGGAGAAATTCGCCTCCGGCGTGCAGCGCTTCACCATCGGGGCGTGTAAAAAGGTTTTGCTTGCCAACGCCCTGGGCCCGCTGTGGGATGTGTATCTGGCCACGCCCTCCAGCCAGCTCACCACCCTGGGGGCGTGGCTGGGCATCGCCGCCTTCTCCCTCCAGCTCTACTTCGACTTCTCCGGCTACTCGGACATGGCCATCGGCCTGGGGCGGATGCTGGGCTTCGAGTTTTTGGAGAACTTCAACTACCCCTATCTCTCCAAGTCGGCCAGCGAGTTCTGGCGGCGCTGGCACATCTCCCTGGGCAGCTGGTTTCGGGAGTACCTGTACTTCCCCCTGGGGGGCAGCCGGGTAAGCCGGGGCCGGATGGTGTTCAATCTGCTCATTGTCTGGGCGGCCACCGGCATCTGGCATGGGGCCAGCTGGAACTTCCTGCTCTGGGGCCTGTACTGGTTTGTGTGGATCACGCTGGAAAAGCTGTGGCTGGGCAAGGCGCTGGACAGGATCCCCGGGTGGCTGGCCCACGTGTACGGCATTGTCATCGCCGTTGTGGGCTGGGCCATCTTCGCCGTGGAGGATTTCTCCGCCATGGGCCCGTACCTGGCCGCCATGTTCGGCTTTGGGGCGGGGGCGCTGGATGCGGATTTCCTCTACTATCTGCGCAACTACCTGCCCATCCTGGCCATCGCCATCGCGGCCGCCACGCCGCTGGGCAAAAGCCTCTGGCGCAGGCTGCCGGAGCGGGCGCGGCTGGCCGCCTTCCCGGTGCTGATGCTGGCGGGGCTGGTATTCACCACCGCCTACCTGGTGGACGGCACCTATAACCCGTTCCTGTATTTCCGCTTCTAAGGAGGTGTCGGCATGAGCAAAAAATATTCCACTTTCATCACCGCGCTGTTCTGCCTGTTCCTCTTCGGCTTTGGGATTGCCCTCATCCTCTCCCCCAGCCGGGACTTTTCCGACCAGGAGAACCGCTACCTGGCTCAGTTCAAGGCCCCCACGCTGAAAACCCTGCGCTCGGGGGAGTTTATGGAGAAGTTTGAGGACTATGTCACCGACCAGTTCCCCCTGCGGGACCAGTGGATTCAGCTCAAGGCCCTCTCGGAGCGGGCGCTGGGCAAGCAGGAGAACAACCGGGTCTATTTCGGCGCCGACGGCCAAACCCTGTTCGCCCAGTTTAAGGCCCCCTCCGGCGATGAGCTGGAGCAGAAGGTGGGCTTCGTCAACAAGCTGGGGGCCAACCTGGACGTGCCGGTGTATTTCTCCCTGGTGCCGGACAAGAGCTTTGTCCTGGCGGACCTCCTCCCCCCCAACGCCCCCAGCGTGGACGACGGCTCCACCATTGAGGAGGCCCAGGCGCTTTGCGGGGACAGGGTGACGTATATCGACCTGCGGACTATGCTGACCGGGGAACGGGACGCGTTCTACCGTACCGACCACCACTGGACTACCATGGGAGCCCGGCTTGCGTTCCAGCGGCTGATGTCGGGGATGGACCTTGTCCGTCCGATAGCGGCGGAGGATCTGAACGGGCTGTCCTACCAGGGGCTGTCCTACACCGAAGTGAGCGGCAGCTTTTACGGCACCACCTACTCCGCCTCCGGGGCGGGCTGGGTGGAGCCGGACATCATCTGCACCGTCATACCCGAGGGGGGCACAAAAGGGAACGTCACCGTCACCCGCTACCCCGAGGGCGCGCCCATCGAGGGCGGGCTGTACTACCCGGAAAAGCTGGCGGTCAAAGACAAGTACGCCTACTTCCTGGGGGGCAACCAGCCCTTGTGCGTCATCAAAAATCCCGACGCCGCCAGCGGGAAGCTGCTGGTAATCCGGGACTCCTACGCCGACTCCCTGGCCCCCTTCCTGGCGGAGGAGTTCCAGGAGGTCCACCTGTTCGACCTGCGGTATAACAACCTGTCTCTGAAGCAGTACGTGGCGGACAACGGCATCGGCCAGGTGCTGGTGCTCTACTCCGCGGCCAACTTCTCCACCGACCAGAACCTGTTCAAGCTGGGGATGTAACCCCGCTCCCCCGGCTTCGATGGAAACCGGCGGCGCACAGAAGCTGCGCACCGGGCCCGTGCCTGCAAAATCCCCTCCGGCGGCTGCCGGAGGGGATTCGTTTATTTCTTGTCCCGGTTCCTGCGGTACCAGTCCAGCCGGTCGTCCCACCTGCGGCCGCTGGCGCGGTAGTAGATCTCGATGCCCCCCGCGATGGCCGCGAAGATGAGCAGGAACGCCACCCCAAAGCTCACCCACGCCCAGGCGTTCTCCACCGGGAACCAGCCGAAGCCCACGGCGAAGACGGTGAGGATGGCCCCGAATACCACAAAGAACAGTACCATGCGCCAGCCGTAAGCCAGTTTTTTGATGAGCAGGCCGGAAAACGCCACCACCTGCACCAGGCCCGACATCACGCCCACCAGCAGCAGGGAGAACAGCGCGGACAGGGACGCGCCCTCCTGCTGGAACGCCCACAGGAAGAAGAGATAGATACACATGGCGGCGGTGTAGTTCAGCGCCGCCCGCTCCTTCACAGCTATCACCACGTCAAAAAATTTTTTCATCTCGCCGCTCCTTTCACAATCCCAGCTTTGCCTTGATGGCGGGGACGTACTGGCGGTTGGCCACCACCACCTCGCCGTTACTCATGGTCAGACGCATCCGCCCGCCGAAGTCGGGGCGCAGCGACTTCACCTGGTCAAAATTCACGATGGCCGACTTGCTCACCCGGACGAAATCCCACCCGGCCAGCTGGCCCTCCAGCTCGTACAGCCGCAGCCGGGTCTCATACACCCCGCCCGCCGTGTACAGGAAGGTCCCCCGGTCCACGGTGTCGATGTAGAGCACCTCCGCCCCGTCCAGAATGCAGGTCTCACCGTCCTTCTCCCCGGTGAGCCGGGCGCCGGCCAGCCGCAGCAGCTCGATGAGCCGGGCGGTCTGGGCGTCCAGCCGGGGACAGCGCACGCTCACCTCCGTCTGCTCCAGCTCCGGGCACTCCTCCACGGTCACTTTCATGGGCGTCATCCTCCTTTCGCAGCTGCACCCTGAGCATACACGACGGCCCCGCCCTTGGCAAGGGGGGCGGACGCAACCTGCCGGAAAGGCCGCCCAAGATACGCAAAACCGGGCGCGGAAAATTTCCGCGCCCGGTTGGAGCGTTTCACGTGAAACATTCGTTTTACAGCAGGTCCTTCTTCTTCAGCACGATTCCCGCCACCACGATGATGGCCACGGAGATGAGCAGCGGCGGCCAGAAGCTCCCCGCGAAGGGCAGCCAGCCCACGTTCATGCCGTAGAAGCTGAACACGATGTTGGGCACCGTCATCAGGATGGTGACGGAGGCCAGCAGCTTCATGATGACGTTGAGGTTGTTGGAGATGACGGAGGCGAAGGCGTCCATCATGCCCGAGATGATGTCGGAGTAGATCTGGGCCATCTCAATGGCCTGGCGCACCTCGATGAGCACATCCTCCAGCAGGTCGTGGTCCTCCTCATAGAGGGTGACGATCCGCCCCCGGAGGATCTTCTCCAGCGTCACCTCGTTGGCCTTCAGCGAGGTGTTGAAGTAGACCAGGGACTTCTCCAGATCCAGCAGCTGGATGAGCTCCTTGTTGCGCTGGGACTTGTAGAGCTGGCGCTCCATGTGGTTATAGGTCTTGTCGATCTGCTTGAGGTAATTCAGATACCGCTTGGCCACCAGCAGCAGGATATTCAGGATAAACCGGGTGCGCTGCTCGGTGCGCACGTCCCGCACCATGCCGCTTTGCAAATCGCGCACCACCGAGGTCTCCTTCAGGCAGACGGTGATGATGTGCTTATCCGTGACAATGATGCCCATGGGCAGGGTGGAGTAGACCACGCCGGTCTCGTCCTGCTCCATGGCGGGGGTGTCCACGATAATGAGGGTGGAGCCGTCCTCCTTGTCGATGCGGGAGGTCTCCTCCTCGTCCAGGGCCGCCCGGAGGAAGGCGGGCTCCACCGCCAGGGTGGCGGCCACGGTTTTCAGCTCGTCCTCGCTGGGGTTGATGAGGTTCACCCAGCAGCCGTCGGTGACGGAGCTGAGCTGGGTCATTTTGCCCTCCACGGTCTTGTGGATGGTCATCATACGCGCTCACACCTTTCCCGGCGCGGTGGAAAAGGGTAAAAAAATCCCCGCCGCGCCCCATGTAAAATCATCCTGTTGACAGCGGCGTCAACAGGCGGCGGGCGCACGGGGAGACAGGGCAAGCTGACTCAGCGGGTGCGCCGTGTGGTTTGTGTACGGCTTTGACTGAACGGATCGCCTGACACGACGCATCTCACTTCCTTTATGGATTTCATTGCCGCCTCTGCGGCTTTTTTTATTATATGCCTTTTCCCCTCCGATTGCAAGGGTAAAATCAGGCTTCCCTCCGATTGGGCTTGCCACCACGCTTGGATTGGCCGCACTGCAGGTCGCTTTCCCTCCGACTCAAGCAAAACCCGCCCCCGCTTCGCGGCGGCTGGGCTTTTGCTTTCGCTTCGGTCCAAGCTCCCCTGTGCGGCTATCCTCGCGCCAGCAGCAGCGGTTGCAGCTGCTCCCCCCGCACGGCGGCCTCGATGGTCTCGGGCACCAGGGTGAAGTCCGCTACCAGGGAGGCGGGCTTGCCCTCATAGTCGTCCTGGCCGAAGGGGACGAAAGAGACATACTGATAAGGTAGGACAGTTTTTTCAACCAATGTACCCGACAAATTTATAGTGTATGCGGATTTCCCTTTGCTTTTGGCCGTCTACCGCCACAGCTTCGCCAATCTCGATTTTTTCAATCAGGTTCGCCAAAAGCTCCCGGCTCAACTCGGACACATCCCGGTATCGCTTCATCAAAGCAACCCATTCTTCCGCGCTGGTGGTCACCTCTTGGACCGTAGACAGTTCCGTTTCGATTTCGGCCAACCGGGCCTCTTTCTGCTTCATCTCGGCCTCATATTTCGGCATGAGTTTCGCGTATATATCCGGGGACACCTCGCCAATCACTTTGTTTTCATACAGCGATTGAATCAGCTTTTCCAGTTCGGCCAGCCTCTTTTTTACAACGCCTTTTTCAGCCTTTTGCAGTTGGTAGGAATCTTTGGACGCTTTCAACTGCTGGGCCTGGATGGCCTCTATCACGCCTTTTTCGTCCATGTCAATCATAGCGACCTTTTCCCGAATATCATTCAAAACAACCTCTTTCAAGGGCTCCTCTGAAATCGTGTGGGACGAACAGGCGGTCTTGCCGCTTTGGTTGAATTTGATGCAAAGATAGGAAATGTATTCCTTGATGATGCCGCCGCTCCGGGGCTTGTGGGCAACATTCCGCTTCATGCCGTACCCGCAATCAGCGCACTTGAGGAAACCGCTGAACAGGCCCACAATCCCGGTATTGGTCGTGCGGGGCTTAAAGCCGCCCCCATCCAACGCCCGGACCGCCTCCCATGTCTCCATGTCTATGATTGGCTCATGGGTGTGCTCGACCCGAATCCACTCGTCTTTCGGCTTGTTCCGCAAACGGTGGTCCTTGTAGGAAATACTGCCCTGCTTCTGCTGCACCATGTTTCCTATATAAACCTCGTTTCGCATGATGCTTTTGACCGTTTCCTGTGCCCACAAATTGCTTGACGGGAACGGGTTTTCCTTCCCCTGGCTTTTGTAAAAATAATCATTTGGCGGCATAATGTGGTCATTGTTCAAACGCCTTGCAATCATCGCATACCCGTTTCCGTCCCTGCGGAGTGAAAATATAAACTGAACAACGGGCGCTGTGACCGGGTCGGGTTCCAAAATGTGCTTGTCCTCTGCTGACTTCCGATACCCGTATGGGGGCCTTTGGCCCATATACATTCCATTTTTCGCGTTTGCTTTCCGAACGGCGCGGATTTTTTTAGAAGTATCTCGGGCGAAGAAATCGTTGAACATATTTCTAAACGAGATACTCACATCGTCCGCCGCGTACAGGGTGTCCACTCCATCGTTCACCGCAATCAGACGGCAGTTGTAGGCGGGGAGAATATCGGTGATAAACTCCTCCGTCTTGCTGTTGTTGCGGCCCAATCGGCTCAGGTCTTTTACAAGCACAAGATTGATACGCTTGCTCTCAATATCCTGTCTCATTCGCAAAAAGCCGGGCCGGTCAAACCGGGTCCCCGACCAGCCATCATCCACGTAGTAGTCTACAACCTCCAAGCCCCGCTCTTTAGCGTACTGCGTCAACAACAACTTTTGATTCTCGATGCTGACCGATTCGCCCTCGGTATCGTCATCCTTACTCAAACGGGCATAAATCCCCGCTTGATAATTCTGTTGTGCAATCATTATTTAACCTCCTGTTGCACAACGCATAGTGTTCTGACCTGTTACAAGATATATTATACACTATGCGCTGCGCTTTTGCATCTCTTTTTCGCAATTTACAATGTATTTTTCATATATTTCTTTCAAATTCCCCTTGCCCGAAAAGACACTGGAAACCCTGTATTTCGTATTGCCGACTATGTATTCCCGGTATGCCGGAAGATACCGCATATTATCAGCCCCTTTATTGGAAGGGTATGTTGCAGTCTTGTCCATCATACCGCTACACCTCCCTTTGCCTGGAGGTGATAGAAGGGGTTGGCAATGAAATCAACGCCCCATAAATTTTCCTTGATGGTCATGGGGTTGACGTTCAGCGCCTCCAACTGGCCGAGGTATTTTTTCACTGTGTTGGTGGCGTGGGCCGCTCTCAATGCGTCAATTCCGCTGTTTTGAACGAGAAGCAGGGAATCAATCAGCTTTTTCTTTTCCAACTGCTTCAAAGTCGGGTCGGCCTGGATGATGGCGCTTGCTTTGTCCAGCGTGTAGAAATCACCTGCCGGGAAGATAGGCTTCGCGTGGGTGAGGTAGTGCGCCTCCCGCTCTAACGTTACCCAGTTGCCCCATGTCCTCGTTAGCCCGTAATGCTTGAACCAATACTTCACGTGGCTGGCGTGGCATTGGACCTCTTGCCGGACCAGCCCCTCCTGAGAAGGGCTGACTTTGGCCCCCTTCTCCCTGCGCTCTTTGTCTTTGCGGTAGAGTTGAGCGTGCCGCGACTTGCACAAAAAGTAAACGGAGTGGGGAAAATCGGCTTTCGACATACTCATTGCCCGCTGTGGGAGCTGCTGCATTGTCTCCACCAGCACTTCGCTGACCTGGGCGGGAAGATAAAAATTGTAGTCGTAGTCAATGCGGGACAGTTGGAAATCGTCAATCGTCAACCCGACCTGGCCGAGCCAGTTATCAACCGTTGCCCTCATGTGCTTGATTCCGCTCTGTGTCGTGTTCAGTTCCCCGGTGACGTTGTGTACTTGCAGCTTGACGCAGCAGCACATCACCGGGCCGCTGAGCGGGTGGAGCCACGCCTTGCAGCCGAACGGGGCGGGGACGCTCGGTAAAAGCTCGTACCGTGTGGCGTTGCCGTCGGAGGGGTTGTAGACGGCGAAAGTGGAAATTGTGTCCATACAAACTCTTGTGAACCCTCTTTCAGAGAAATTTGACAAGGTTTCCTGGAACACCTGATATTTACCCGCCCCATGGATGGGCGGCGAAATCGGGCCCCTGGTTTCTCGTCTGAGGGTTGATATCCAAAACCGCTGAAAAATAAAGGAGGACGGCAACTACTTCAATAGTCACCCAGGGCAATCCACCAAAATGAGCGCAAAAAAGACCGCTCCCAGCCCAGGGAAGCGGTCACGAACAGCGATATAAAAACGACCCGCCGAACAGGTACGGACGCGAAAGCGGGCGTATCTGTTCAGCGGGTGCGCGGGGTGAGCCGCAAAGCGGCGAGGGGGGCGCCCCCGGATTTCATCACCCCGATAAACGGGAATTTAATTGTTCCTTAAATTGGTATGCTTGTATAGCTATCTTTTCATCACTATAGGTTATTTACTATAATCGCTTAATTTTAGGAATTATGAGACTACCTAACAAATATATGCTACACAGATAAACAAATATATTTCCAATATACGAATAAAGAGTAAAGCGTCCTTTCATAGCAACCTGTGCTGATAATGTCTTTGTATCAGACTGAAAGTAATCGGTCTGTGCCAACACACAGCCCTTAACATTTGAAACAATCGACATTCCGTTATTTGTATGTCTGATTATATTACTTCCATTTTCAACCCCACGCACAATCGCTGTCTTTGCAGCTAATAATGTCATTTCTTTCCAATCCGAAGCTGGAACAATTAGTATATCTACACTATCTTTACCTGCCTGCTGTATTTTCGACAAAAATGCCATATCAGAACATATAAACGGCGCAATTCTCCCATATTCTGTATCGAAAATTTTTAGCATTCCATCTCCTTTTTGGCACAATTCTCCGATTGAACGTCCATGCTTAAAATATTCTGATATTAGTTCTCCTTGTGGATTAAATGCTACCGTTTTATTTTCCTTTAAGTCCACGTAAGGAGTTTTCACCAGCAATGAAACAATCAAATAGATTTCTTCCTGTTTTGCTATATCTGACGCCCGTTGCAGAAGCATATCTTCATCTTGTTTTAAAACCGCTCCATTCAGTTCCGACCAAAAAACAATCTTTGCACCTGCTTGTGCTTCCAACTCTGTTTTTAGGAAAAGTTCATCAGCTACTGATGATAGTTTATTCCTTGTATTGGTAATGTTTTCATCAGTAAATGTATTGGTATAAAATGTAGAATATACATCTTTGTCATTATTTAACAGTTCTGAAATCGGAACGGTTACTCCAGCAATCCTGACACTTTTATCTGAATTTCCTACAAAATGAAACATAACAACTCCATAGACAAATACCAAGCCAATTACAGAACCATATACGATTATGTATTTTCTGATGTATTCTTTTTTGCTTTTATTGTTCCAAATCCATATAACCATTGCCGCCGTCCAATACATTAAAAAGATGATTCCGTAAATCCCTGTTACCGTTACTATTTGTAGCAGGTATAGATTTTGGTATTGTGTATAAGCGTCAGACAACCCTCCCAATGCAGGGTATATCAGATAAATGATATACTCTATTGATACCATTATACTTGCAAAAATAACAGTATCTTGAAATCTCATTTTTGATTTCGACCAGTAGATATATGGTAAAACTTTCAGAAAAGACAGCAGGATTGCTACTATTATACATATCTTTATATCCATTCCAATGGCTCTCCAAAACTGGACAATAAAACCAATGGCATATATAGCACTAATAATAAGATATACTTTACGTGTATGATTGAGATAAACCATACACAGAAACAAAATTGGATAAATCCACGCAAAAATCGGAACACACCATTCTCCGTTGGACATTACATAAATTAGAAAACTTAATATGATAAAAACTGCAAAGTATTTATTTTTCGAGGAATTTTTCATATTTATAATATTCTCCTAAACACTTATTTTCGCTTTATTTCTTTATTTGCTTCCCGATAAACACCGATTTATCGCTCAGTTTAGTGTTAATATATCACATAGAAGCACACCGCGCAAGCCCCCTAAACAAGCAGGGAGCGCCCGGTCAAGCCGGAGCGCTCCCTCTGTATTTCAAAAACAACCTATCCAGCGTGGGCCGTGAAACTCCCAATTCGCGGGCCAATTCGGCCTTGCTTACCTCCCGGTTCATGTACCGCTCATAATACTCCCCAATGTCCGTAATGGCAATATTCTTGCGGCCCTTGTATTTGCCCTCGCGCTTTGCAATGGCGATTCCCTCCCGCTGGCGTTCCAGCAGATTAGCCCGCTCAAACTCATTGATAGCCCCTATTACGGTGACAATCAGCTTTCCCGTAGCGGTGGTGGTGTCAATGTTTTCTTTGTCGCTCACCAAAGCAACCTTTTTTGAGTCCAACGTGTCCAGCAGTTCCAGCAAGTCCTTTGTGCTCCGGGCAATACGGGACAAGTCATGGATAAAAATAGTATCACCTTCCCGCGCCCAGTCCAGCATTTTTTGCAGTTCCGGGCGTTTTGTGTTCTTTCCGCTGGCCTTTTCGATAAAAAACTTGTCAATATTGTGTTGCTCCAATGCCTCTCTCTGGCGTGCTTCGTTCTGTTCCTCTGTGGAAACTCTGATATAAGCGATATTCAAAATAAATCCCTCCATATGTAAAAATAAGGTCATAATGTTGCTTGCAATGTGTAAAAGAAAGCGAAAAATAGGTCTATTTTTACGCTTTTTCGCTCCCTTCCGTCTGTAAAGCGGGGGTATACCCCAAACTGCGGGTAAGTCCCCTGCAAAGGGGCGTTACATGGCGCGGGTGTTGCTGTACCAATAATCAGTTGCGGCTTTGAGAATGGGCGCGTAAGGGCCGCTGTAGAGGTACGCCGGGGCGAGGTCGGGGTAAGGCCCGTCACCAACTGCCAGATTTGCCGTCAGAGCCAACAGGCGGCGGGTATCGGGGTTGGTGGTTCCGTCCGACCAATCCTCCGGCAAACCCCGGAAATTGCCGTCCAGGTCAACCAGGTTCCAAAAATCGGCGCGGGTGTCCTCATGAGCGGACAGAAGATAAATCGCGGCGATATTGGGCGGGTATGCGGTGCCTGTATCGTGCATCGCGTTTTCAAACAAGGTTTTGTGCTCAAAATCCATAAAAGGAAGATTCCGAAAATCCATAAAATAGTCCTTTCTGCCCCTGTCGGGGCGGTCAATTTGTCAGCGCGGACACGTTTCCGCACCATTTTGTAATAAAATCGCTGTCAACTACGCCGATGCTGGCGCGGCCATAAATTTTTGCGCCCTCTAAGCGATATTGATAATACCTGGTTTTTGATGTGCCGGGGGCAATGGCTGTAAATGCGTTCATCAGCGCCGCTTTGTGGTCCCAGTCCAGGGCGTATACCCATAGGCCCGTTTCGTATTCGGGCAGCAGAGAAGTTACCCAAAAATGAGCGTCTATAAGCCAGTCCATGAGACGGCGGGCCTTGGTTTCCCGTCCGGCGAACAGCACAAAACCAACCTGTTTCTTTTTCTCAGACAGAAAATAAATGTAAATGCCCCGGCGGTGTAGCTGCTCCAATGTGGTGATGGGCGGGGCGTATTCCTCGGCTGGGGCGTTGCCCTGGGCCATCGTGCGCCGCTGTATGTCGCTGAGTTCCAATTGCCGTTCTTGTTGACAATAATTATCCGGGCGGACATAGGACAGGATGGGCGCTTGCTCTTGGTAGTACCCTAACAAATCCGGGAGCCGTAAGAACATGGTACAGCCTATGGCGGATAGATGGTATTCCAGGTCCGCCGCGCTGGTGATACCGTTCCTTTCGATGAAGGACAGCAGCCAGTCAATTTTCCTTGCCCCCAAAAGGTATGGGGCCATGGTGTGGGGGCGGCGCGGGGTGGCGATTTCCTGGCTGGTTTTATCCTCAAAAAAGCGGTAAACATATTTTCGGGACAAAATCAAATCGCTATTGTTGTCTACCCACGTCTGACGGGTCAGGATTTCGGCGGCTTTCAGCGCCCGGACAGCCCGGTTGACCGTCTGGCCGTTCATGTCCAACAGGACGGCGCACAACGCCCGGAGTTGGGGCAGAAGCATAGCACCGCCGCCGTATTGGAGAATCAGGGCAAGCAACGCCTGGAATTTTTGGCACAGCATTTCTTTTTCTTCGTTTTTTGTCAAAGGTTTCACCCCTTTCATGCTCTACAAAATTCAATCTGCGCGTCAAGGGCCTCTGCGGCCTCTTCCTTGGCCTCTATCTCCGCTTGACCATAACTATCCGTCACGACCTCGAACGCCATAGAAACGCCGCCAGAGGCCGTATAGAGAGCGTCAGGCATGGATATGCGGCCCTCCCGCATTTTCTCCCACAATTCCCCCGCCCGTTCTTCCTCGCCCTGGTTTCTCAACTGCCTGATGTGGCCGAGCAGTATATCCCGGCATTGGGTTTCGGTTTTCCAGGTGGCCCGCTCATGCTCGGTCAGGGACAGGTAGCGGGTGGTCAGCGGCAAATCATGGGCCGGGTTCTGGGCGCTGTATATGTGGTCAATAGACAGTTCGCGGCGGCATAAATCCCGCCCCTTAGAGGTCAGGTGATATACCGTTTTATCCTGGCCCTTGCCCCCAGGCTGGCTGTAGACTGATTTTTCAATCAGCCCATCTTTGCAGTACCCGGAAATCCGTTTATCGCGCAAAAACTCCCGTAGCTGCTCATGTGTGGTGTAGCCACATTTTGCGAGGGTGGTTAGCGCGTTCCTGTCGCGGGGATAGATATTTTGGATATGCTTTTTTGCCATGCAACAACTCCTTTCTGTGACGCTGGGTGGTACGCGCTCCCTCCCCGCGCACGGGGCCGAGCGGAGGGGCGGGGATTGTAGGGCTTGGCCCACCAGGGCCAAACCGTTAAGCAATCCCCGCGAAGTATCGCCCCTGGCTTCCCGGACTGGCCGGGCCAGTTGGGAAACCGGGAGCGATACCCCGGAGCGAGGCCCACTGTCCCGGTTTGCGCCGCTGTTGGTTTGCTGGTTTCGCGCCATGTCCTTTTGCGGACGGCGTTCCAGGTTCCGGCTTGCCCCTGTCAATCCTCATGCGGATTGAATCACCCCCGGCCTTTGGCAAATCACGCGAACGGGAGCGATAAAAGCAGGGGCGGCAATAGCTTTGAGCGGCTGTGCGGCTACTGCTATCCTCATATATCCAAAAACGACAAACTTTATAACGAGGCACTTTTTTGACGGTGAATCAGGTAAAATAAAACGACCATGGGCAGAATGCAAACTTAGTTGCGTTTGTCCATGGCCGCTTGCAGATGGCGCTCGGTGGCGCTATTGCTTACTGTGTAACAGGTATCAGAGACTATGCGTTGTGCCTTTTCCGTTTGTCCACCCTTATCGGTGTGTCTCTAAAAACACATTCCTGCGGTTGAGCAGAAGCCCCAGGTTGGGGGCGGACGCGCCCAAGCCGTCGTTGGTGGACGCCGCCAGCACCAGGGGCCTGCCGTTGCGCAGGTGGGCTTTGGCCGCCATGGTGACGGCGGTATCGGTGATGCCGTGGGCCAGCTTGCCCAGGGTATTGCCCGTGCAGGGGCACACGACCAGCACATCCAGCAGCCCCTTGGGCCCGATGGGCTCCGCCCCGGCCACGGTGGATACCACCCGCCTGCCGCAGATGCGCTCCATCTCCCGCATGAAGTCGTGGGCCGCGCCGAAGCGGGTATCGGTGCGCGCCACCGTCTCGGACACGATGGGGGCCACCGGCCCGAAACGGGCGGCCGTCTGTTCCAGGGCGTTCAGCGCCCTGTCCATGGTGCAGAAGGACCCGCAGAAGGCGAAGCCCACACGCAATTCTTTGAGATTCACTGCTCTGATTCCTCCATGATATGATAAATGGTGTCCTTGATGTACCGCCCCGAGGTGACGGGGGCCACCTTCCCCGGCAGCGACAGGGCCCATACCACCCGCACCCCCAGAGCGGCGGCGGCGTCCAGGTCCACCCCGCCGGGGCGGGAGGCCAGGTCGATCACCAGCGCGCGCTCCTTGAGGGCGGCCAGCTCCTCCACCCCCAGCACTGGGGCGGGCACGGTGTTGAACACCAGGTCGTAGCTGCACAGCCAGTCGGACAGCCGCTCCACTCCCTCGCTGCCCAGCCCCATGCTCTCGGCGGCGGCCCGCTGCTCATACCGCCGGGCGCACACCCAGACCCGGGCCCCCAGCGCGCGCAGCCGGGGGGCCAGCGCCCGCCCCAGCCGTCCAAAGCCGATGACCAGCGCCCGGGCGTCGTGGATGGTGATGGGCAGCTCCTCCATGGCGATTTGGAGGGCCCCTTCGGCGGTGGGCACCGCGTTCATCACCGCCAGCTCCTCCCGGGCGAAATAATCCCGCAGGCGCAGCTCCCGCTCCTCCGCCATCCGCTCCAGCTCCTCCCCCGCCATTCCGGCGCACACCAGCTGCCCCGGGCGCAGGGCGTCCAGCACCTCCGAAAGCTCGTGCCCTGCCGCCGCCAGGGGGGCGTTCAGCCGCCCGTCTGGCCCCGCCGCCGGCAGGGGCAGCACCACGCAGTCCGCCCGGTCCGCCCCCGCCATGGACGGCTCGCAGGCCGTCCCCTCCCCCCGCTCCAGGGCATAGGTATGTACGCTGTGTCCGTCATCGGCCAGCAGCGCCGCCAGCGCCGCCTGCCGGGGGTCGCCCCCCGCCACCCAAATGTTTTTTGCCCGCAGCATGTGAAACCCTCCTGTCCGGCCTTTGGGCCTGATTCGTCGTCATTCCAGTGTATTCCCCGTTTTGCCGGAGGTGACTGCCCGCCATTGACACCGCCCATCCGATCTGATATACTGCCGGTGACAACTGAATAGCGGTAATGTCTTCAGGGCAGGGTGAAATTCCCGATCGGCGGTAAAGCAGCCCCTGGTCAGACCGGCAGGATCGGTTTGGTCAGGGCGTCTAAAGTCCGCGAGCGCACAAGCGCTGATTTGGCGTAATTCCAAAACCGACAGTGACAGTCTGGATTCGAAGAAGGTGTGTGGAAGCAGTCAGCGGTGACGCCGGCTTTTTGCGCTTTTTTCGTCCATCTGCCCTTTGCCCTGCGGATATGCCCGGCACACCTGAATTCTTTCACGCCCGGACGGCATTTTGCCGCGTTCGGGCGTGAATTTTTTTCAGGAGGTCTTTTTTATGAACGGAAAAACAAAAACCATCGCGGCAATGGGAATGCTCTGCGCCCTGGCCTACGCCGCCACCGCCGTGGGGCGGGTCCCACTGGTGCTCTTTTTGAAGTACGACCCCAAGGACGTTATCCTTGCCATCGGAGGCTTTGCCTTCGGCCCGTCCGCCTCCTTTGCCGCCGCCCTGGCCGTCTCCCTCGCGGAGCTGCTTACCATCAGCGAAACCGGCCCATGGGGGTTTGTCATGAACGTTATTTCCAGCTGCTCCTTTGCCTGTACGGCCTCGTTCCTTTACAAGAGAAGGCGGACGCTCCCGGGAGCCGCCGCCGGGCTTTTGGCGGGCTGGGTATGTATGGTCTGCGTCATGCTGTTCTGGAATTACCTGGTCGCCCCCATCTACATGGGCTATCCCAGGCAGGCTGTGGCCCAGCTGCTCCTTTCGGTGTTTCTGCCCTTTAACCTCATCAAGGGGGGAGTGAACGCCGCCCTCACCCTGCTTTTATACAGGCCCCTCACCGCCGCCCTCTCCCCCCTCCGGCCGTAGCCGCCCTGCGGGCAAATTCCGCCCGCTTGAACATGGACGGCGTGCCCCGCGTCCGTGCATGTGGGCAATGTTTAAACAGACCCTATTCCGAAAGCGCAATATTTTCCCAAAACCGGGCATACTACCCCTACCAAATACATTTGGAGGGATCACCATGCAAAGCGCCTATGAAAACTACCACAAGGGCAAAGTGGACTTTATGAAGAGCCAGACCCGGGAAAACCTGATGCGCTCCTTCGCCGGGGAGAGCCAGGCCCGCAACCGCTACACCATCGCCGCCTCCGCCGCCCGGAAGGAAAAGCTGGAGGTGGCCGCCCGGGTGTTCGAGTTCACCGCCGACCAGGAGCGGGCCCACGCCAAGGTATTTTACGACCTGCTGCTGCCCTCCGCCGGGCAAAACATCGCCATCGACGGCAATTATCCCATCGATCTGTCGGACAAGACCCTGGACCTGCTCCGCGCCGCCCGCCACAACGAGTACCAGGAGTTTGAGCACGACTACGCCGAATTCGCCAGGATTGCCCACCAGGAGGGCTTCGATTTGATCGGCGGGCAGTTCGAGCTCATCGCCCAGATTGAGAAAACCCATGGCGACCGCTTCGGGCTGCTGGCGGACCTGCTGGAGCAGGGCACGCTGTTCGGCCAGGACAATCATCAGACCGTGTGGATGTGCCTGAACTGCGGGGAGATTATCACGTCCTCCCTCGCCCCCCAGCTCTGCCCCGTCTGCCGCCACGGCCAGGACTTTTTCATCCGTCTGGACTGGGCGCCCTATACCGCCGGCCACTGAGCCCGCCCGCCCGGACGCAGGGAATCCCCGGATTGATTTCATGAATCCGGGGATTCCCTGCGCTGCGGCTCAGCGCTTTTGCTGTTCTCACGCTTCGCCTGCTCACAACGCGGTTCTAAGCCCTCCGACTGCGTGAATTGTCTCCGCCGCCCCCGGCGGCTTTCGCCAATTCCCTCCGCTTCGGCCTTAGCCCGCTGTTCGCCGCGGCTCAGCGCTTTTGCTGTTCTCACGCTTCGCCTGTTCGCAACGCGCGGCTTCCCTCCGTCTCGGACAAAAAACATCCGGGCCTTCGCCCCGTCTTGGCTTTTTGTCCTCGCTCCGGTCCATCCGCGCTGCTCACGACGGCTCAGCGCTTTTATGCTTGCTTTTACTGTCAAGACAGCTTATAATGGGGGCAATCCGAATAGGGAGGGGTTCTCCGCATGAAACACGACATCAATTATACCATGCTCTTCGATTTCTACGAGCTGACCATGGGCAACGGCTACTTCCAGACCGGCCTGAAGGACCGGGTGTGTTACTTCGACGTGTTCTTCCGCAGCGTCCCCGACGGAGGCGGCTTCGCCATCGCCGCCGGGCTTCCCCAGGTCATTGACTACATCCAAAACCTCCGCTTTGACCAGGAGGACATCGAGTACCTGCGGGGCAAGGGGTGCTTCGCCCCGGAATTCCTGGAGTATTTGAAGGACTTCCGCTTCACCGGCGATATCTGGGCCGTGCCCGAGGGCACCCCCATCTTCCCCCGGGAGCCCATCCTCACCGTCCGGGCCCCCGCCATCCAGGCCCAGTTCGTGGAGACCTACCTGCTGCTGGCCCTGAACCACCAGTCCCTCATCGCCACCAAGTCCAACCGCATCGTCCGGGCCGCCGAGGGCCGCCCGGTGTCCGAGTTCGGCTCCCGCCGGGCCCAGGGCTCCGACGGCGCGGTGCTGGGCGCACGGGCCAGCTACATCGCCGGCGCGGGGGGCACCGCCTGCGCCATGGCCGACGAGCTGTACGGCACCCCCGCCACCGGCACCATGGCCCACTCCTGGGTGCAGATGTTCCCCGACGAGTACACCGCCTTCAAGACCTACTGCCAGGTCTACCCCACCGCCGCCACCCTGCTGGTGGACACCTACAGCGTCCTCCACTCCGGCGTGCCCAACGCCATCCGGGTCTTCCAGGAGCTGGGCATCACCAGCGGCGGCATCCGCATCGACTCGGGGGATCTGACCTACCTGTCCAAAAAGGCCCGGGCCATGCTGGACGAGGCGGGGCTGCCCGGCATCAAGATCGTGGCCTCCAACTCACTGGACGAGTATATCATCCGGGACCTCATCACCCAGGGGGCCCGCATCGACGCCTTCGGCGTGGGCGAGCGGCTGATCACCTCCAAGAGCGAGCCGGTGTTCGGCGGGGTGTACAAGCTGGCCGCCATTGAGGAGGAGGACGGCTCAATCACCCCCAAAATCAAAATCAGCGAGAACGCCGCCAAGGTCACCCTCCCCCACTTCAAGAAGGTGTACCGCCTGTTTGAAAACGCCACCGGCAAGGCCATGGCCGACTACATCTGCGTCTTTGACGAGCAGCCCGACTTCACCCAGTCCCTGGAGCTGTTCGACCCGGAGGCCACCTGGAAGCGCAAAACCGTGTCCGACTTCACCGCCCGGCCCCTGCTGGCCCCCATCTTCCAGGGCGGAAAGCTGGTCTATCAGATCCCCGCCATCCAGCAGTCCCGGGCCTACTGCCAGCGGGAGGTAGACAGCCTCTGGGACGAGGTGAAGCGCTTTGAGTACCCCCATAACTATTACGTAGACCTCTCCCAAAATCTGTGGGACGTGCGCGCCGCCCTGCTGGCGGCCAGGCATTGAGCCATGCGCGCGGCGATATTTGCCATGCACAAGGAGACCGCGCCCCCCTTCTCCGGGGGCGCGCCGGTGGAAAACGGCGCGGGGCTGACCCTGCGCCGCCTGCCGGGGGATCTCATCGTGTGCGTGTGCGGCGTGGGCAAGGTGAACGCCGCCCTGGCCGCCCAATACCTCATCGGCCGCTTCGCCCCCGCCGAGCTGTGGAACGCCGGGGTGTCCGGCTGCTTCCGCGACCTGCCCGCCGGGACGGCGGTGGCGGTCACCCACTGCGTCCAGCACGATCTGGACGTGTTCGGCGACCCCCCCGGGCTGGTCCCGGTGCTGGAGCAGGTGGAGCTGCCCTGTGCCAAAGCAGAAGAAACCCTGGCGCGGCTGTCCGCCGCCGGGTTCCAGGCCGTCCCCGGCGTGGCGGCCAGCGGGGACTGGTTTGGCCGGGATCTGGACCGGGCCGCCCGTATCCGGGATGAATTCGGGGCGCTGGTGTGCGATATGGAGGCGGCGGCCATCGCCCAGGTGTGCCTGCGAAACGCCGTGCCCTTCCGCTGCATCCGGGTGGTGTCCGACCACCTGTTCCACCCCGCCCAGTATGAGGAGTACCAAGCCAATCTGCCCGCCGCCGTGGCCATCCTGAACCGGGCCCTGGCAGCGGCCATGGATATCAAGGAGGAGTGAATCAAAATGGAACGAATCGCCAGCTTTTCCATCGACCACACCCGGCTCCAGCCGGGCATGTACCTCTCCCGCCGGGACGGCACGGTGGTCACCCTGGACCTGCGCTTCCGCCGCCCCAACACCGACGACCTGCTCAGCAACTCCGCGCTCCACTCCCTGGAGCATATCGTGGCCACCATTTTGCGCAACAGCCCCGAGAAGGACGCGGTGGTCTACTTCGGCCCCATGGGGTGCCAGACCGGGTTCTATGTGCTCTTTGACGAGGCGAAGCTTCCCCTGTCCGGCATCGTGGAGCTCTTAAAGCGGGCCTTCAACGAGGCCGCCGCCTGGGACCGGGAGATGCCCGGCCAAAGCCCCTACGAGTGCGGCAATTACCGCAACCTGGACGTGGCGGTGTGCCGGAAGGAATGCGCCTACTACGCCCAGGTCATCCAGGACTGGACCGTGGACAAGCTGGAATACGAGTTCAGGCTGTGACCCCCACTGCAATGATATAGTTAGATACATTAGAGGTTTGAGGAATATTCAAATGATTCGGCCAATATTAGCTTGTGAAGATCCGTATGACGCTGCATCAAAATTTGTAAATGCTGGATGGACTCTTGACTTTTCGCAGCCCCCAGAAAGCGGAGATCCCTTGGTTGGCATATCACTGTACGATAATTCGATTCTGTTAGGGGTCACAGATGGTTATGTAGCCAATAGTGAGAAACAATACCTTGGCTGTGGTGTAGAGATCTATCTTACCATTCCATCAGAGTTTTTTGAAGAAGTACACAAAAAGCATGGTGAGCTAGCTCCAACAGATATTGAGTTGCAGCCGTGGGGAGTTTATGCGTTTGAGGTTTATATTGAGAATTACAAGTTTATGATTGCTGCGGTATAATTTCCCTTTTAGCGAATTGGGAATTGAAAAAAACGGGCCGCTGTGCTTTGCGCACGGCGGCCCGTTCATTTTTTTGCTCAGCCCACCCTGCGGCTGCGCTCCAGGGAGATGCGGTCGGCGATCATGGCGATGAATTCGCTGTTGGTGGGCTTGCCCTTGGCGTTGGACACGGTGTAGCCGAAATACTTTTGCAGCGTCTCCAAATCGCCCCGGTCCCAGGCCACCTCGATGGCGTGGCGGATGGCCCGCTCCACCCGGCTGGCGGTGGTGCCGAATTTCTTGGCCACCGCCGGGTACAATACCTTCGTCACGGCGTTGATGATCTCCATGTCCGCCACCGCCAGCCCGATGGCCTCCCGCAGGTACTGGTAGCCCTTGATATGGGCGGGCACGCCGATCTCATGGATGATGGCGGTGACCTGGCGCTCCAAGTCCCGGGCGTCGCCCTCCTCCTGGAGCTGGAGCGCCGGCACATCGCACAGAAGCCGGGCCCGCTCCACCACCGACTGCGGCCGGCAGGGCTTGAGCATACAGTAGTCCCCGCCCCGCTGAGAGATCTGCCCGGCCAGCGCCGGCCCGCCGAAGGCGGACAGCACCAGCACCTTCGGCCGGTCCTCCCCCAGCTCCTCCAGCACCTCCAGCCCGTCCATGCCCGAGAGCATCAGGTCCATCACCACCACATCAGGCCGGTGGCGGGCAATCAGATCCAGCAGCTCCTCGCCGCTGGCCGTCTGGGCGCACACCGTCAGGTCCGCCTCCCCGCCTATCATATCCGCCAGCATTTGGCGAAACTCCTCCGCGGCGTCCGCCAGCACAATCCTCTTCTTGTCGCCCATGTCTCCTGTTCCTTTCCGGTCTGTGACCTGAGTTTAACAATCCGTTTTACCAAGATTTGGTATGCTCTTAAAATACCACAGAATCCTCCACATGGCAAGAAAGTTTTTCACATTTTTTCAAATTATTCTTCGACAACTCTTGTCATAATTCGGCCACATACCGACTTTTGGAATCAGAAAACGAGAAATTACAATTAGTTATCACATTGTTGCAGCATCCGGCCGACCCAGATGCCGTAGCCGCTGGTTGGGTCGTCCACCAGCACGTGGGTCACCGCCCCCACGATCTTTCCGTTCTGCAAAATAGGGCTGCCGCTCATCCCCTGCACAATGCCGCCGGTGGCGTCCAGCAGCCGCGGGTCGGTGACCTTCAGGAGATAATCCCGGCAGTCGTCCTCCCGCTGGGGGAACACCTTCTCGATGCGCACGGCATACTCCTCCACCCGCTCCCCGGAGATATTGGACAAAATGGTGGCCTCCCCGGGCTCCACCTCTTCCCGGGCCGCCGCCTCCACCGGGGCGCCCTCCACCCAGCCGCTGTCTGCCATCACGCCAAACACGCCTCCGTCGGTGTTGGCGCTGAGCAGGCCCAGGGTGGAATCGGTGTCAAACACCCCATGAAGCTGGCCGGGGTCGCCGGCCCTGCCCTTCTGCACCCCCGCCACGGTGGCGGGCAGGATAGAGCCGCTGTCCAGGGGCATGAGCCTGGCGGTGTCCACGTCGTTGATGCCGTGGCCCAGGGCGCCGAAGGCCCCGGTGTCCGGGCAGTAGAAGGTCACCGTGCCGATGCCCGCCATAGAGTCCCTGATCCAGGCGCCCAGCTTATACGCCCCGTCGGAGGCGCACAGCGCCGCCGTGGCGGTGAGCTGCACCTGCTTGTCGTCCCGGATGGCCCGGATGCTCATGGCCTCCCCCTCCAGCTCCTGGAGCAGGGCGGACACCTCCTCAATGGTGTCCACCTCGGTGGAGTTGATGTGGGTGATGATATCCCCCTCCTTCAGCCCGCAGGCCTTGGCGGGGTTGACGCTGCCCTTTTCGGTGGCAATGTCCGAGGTGCCCACCACCACCACGCCGTCGGAAAAGAGCTTGATGCCCACCGCCCTGCCCACCGGGATCACCGTGGGCGCGCTGGCGTGGGCCGCGCTCACCGCCGGCCACATGGCCAGCACCGCCGCCAGCAGCAGCCCCAGAAACCGCAGCGCCGCCGCCCCCATAAATGGTCTGGCTTCTTCATTCAAATCCATTCACCGCCTTTTCATAACTGGCAGGTGCTCCGGCGGCCGTGGAACATGCTTTCCATGGACGCCGTAACGCCCGCCCTGTTAATATGGCGGCGGGGACGGATTTTCACCGTGGCAATGTCAGGCGGGTTTGACAGGGGAATTTCCGGCGCTGCCGGAACTGCGGGCTCTCCCCGGTTTATGCTGGAACGTTTTGGCCCCTTTGGCGCTTATTGGACAAAATTCGACAAAATACGCGAAAAAAAGCGGGGCGCAGGACAAACATAGTCTGCCCCGCGCGCCGCATACTTTATAGAGAAAAGCGAGGTGCGACTATGGAAAAATCGACCAAAAAACTGCTGCTGTTCTACCTGGCCGCCGCGGCGCTGGGCGCGGCCCTCCACTTTCTCTTCACCTGGCTGCCCAACCCCATAACGGCCCTGGTCGCCCCGGTGCGGGAGAGCGTGTGGGAGCATGTAAAGCTGCTCTACTTTCCCCTGCTTGGGGCGGCGCTGCTGCTGGGCCGGGGCGGGGGCGGCATGGGCCGCACCCCCTGGCTGCTGAGCCTTTCGGCCGCCTGCGCCATTCTGCTGGGGGTGGGGTACCTGTACCACATCACCCTGCGGGGGGAGAGCCTGTACGTGGACCTGGCGCTCTATTTCACCCTGCTGGCGGTGGGCTTTCTTCTGCCACGGGCGCTGTGGCCCCTGTGCGAGTGGCCGGGGACGGACAAGGCCGCCCTCCTCCTCACCGCCCTGCTGGGCGGGCTCATCGTGTGGTTCACCTTTTTCCCGCCGGAGACGGCGCTGTTCGCCGACCTGGGGGGCGCGGTGCGCACCTTCCTCACCATCCCGGTATAGCGCGGCGAACTAACGTTTCACGTGAAACGTGCCGCCGGGGCGTCAGCGCACCTGCCCCGACCCCCGCACGACGTATTTGTAGGCGCACAGCTCCGCCAGCCCCATGGGCCCCCGGGCGTGGAGGCGCTGGGTGGATATGCCCATCTCGCAGCCCAGGCCGAACACCCCCCCGTCGGTGAACCTGGTGGAGGCGTTCCAGTACACGGCGGCGGAGTCCACCAGGGCGGTAAAGCGGCGGGCGGCCTCCTCATTGGCGGTGACAATGGCCTCGGAGTGGCCGGTGGAGTGGGCGGCGATGTGGGCGGCAGCCTCGTCCAGGCCGTCCACCACCATCACCGCCAGAATGTAGTCCAGAAACTCGGTGTCGAAGTCGTCCGGGCCGGCGGCCCTGCCGGGGATGAGGGCTGCGGCCTCTCCATCCAGCCGCAGCTCCACCGGGGGCAGGCCCCTGGCCTTCCGGCCATCCACCAGGCGCTCCTTCAGCCGGGGCAGAAGGGCCCCGGCGATATCCTTGTGCACCAGGCACACCTCGGCCGCGTTACAGACGCTGGGCCGGGAGCATTTGGCGTTTTCCAGAATGTTCAGCGCCATGTCCAAGTCCGCATCCCTGTCCACATACACATGGCAGATGCCGGTGCCCGTCTCGATGACGGGCACCGTGGCGTTATCCACGCACGCCCGGATGAGCCCCGCGCCCCCCCTCGGTATCAGCAGGTCCACCAGGCCGGAGGCGGTCATCAGCTCCACCGCGGACTGCCGGGACACGTCCTGCACCAGCCCCAGGGCGTCCTGGGGCAGCCCCGCAGCGGCCAGCCCCTCCCGCAGGGCGGACACAATGACGGCGGCGGAGCGGTGGGCCTCCTTGCCGCAGCGCAGCACGCAGGCCGATCCGGCCTTCAGCGTCAGCGCCGCCGCATCGGAGGTGACGTTAGGGCGGCTCTCATAGATGATGGCCACCACCCCCATGGGGACGGCGGTCTTTTCGATGACAAGGCCGTTGGGCCGCTCCTCCCTTCTGAGCACCGCCCCCACCGGGTCGGGGAGGGCGGCCACCTCCCGCATCCCTTGGGCCATGCCGAAGATCCGCTCCTCACTGAGGGCCAGCCGGTCCAGCATCACGTTGGACACCGTGCCCTTGGCCTCAATGAGATCCAGGCCGTTGGCGGTGAGGATGGGCTGGGTATGGTCTATCAGCGCGTCCGCCATGGCCAGCAGCGCCCGGTTTTTGGTCCCCGTATCCGCCAGGGCCATGGCGCCCTTGGCGGCCTTGGCCCGCTGGAGCAGCTCCTGGGTGGTCATCTGCCCTCCCTCCTTCCGATGAAGCGGGTGCCGGTGTGGGCCCCGTCGGTGACGATATCGTATAAAAGCTCCGGCTTCTGGCCGTTGGCAATGACCATGTCGCAGCCACAGGCCATGGCAATCTCCGCCGCCTTCAGCTTGGTGGCCATCCCCCCGGTGCCCAGGGCGGAGCCGGGGGCGCCTGCCAGCGCCCGCAGCTCGGGGGTGATCTCCCGCACCTCGGGGATGAGGGCGGCGTGGTCGTCCCTGCGGGGGTCGGCGGTGTACAGCCCGTCGATATCGCTGAGCAGGATCAGCAGCTCTGCCCCCACGCACTGGGCCACAATGGCGGACAGGGTGTCGTTCTCCCCGATGGTAGTGGCCACCCCCACCTCGTCGGTGGCCACCGCGTCGTTCTCGTTGACCACGGGCAGGGCGCCCAGCTCCAGCAGGCGGCTCACGGCGTTGACGAAGTTCTGCCGCCGGGTGGGGTAGTTCACGTCCTCCGCGGTGAGCAGCAGCTGGGCCACGGTATGGTTATACTGGGCGAACAGCTTGTCGTAGGTGTACATCAGCTCGCACTGGCCCACAGCGGCGGCGGCCTGCTTGGTGGGCATGTCCGCCGGGCGGCCGGGCAGGTTGAGCTTGCCCACCCCCATGCCGATGGCCCCGGAGGACACCAGCACCAGCTGGTTCCCCGCGTTTTTCAAATCGGACAGCACCTTCACCAGCTCCTCCACCCGGCGGATGTTCAGCCGCCCGGTGGGGTGGGCCAGGGTGGAGGTGCCTACCTTTACCACAATTCTCATAGCTGTCCCCTCTCAAAGCCTTAAGGAAGCGCTGATTAAATGCGTCTGCGGCGCTTTTCGGATTTTTTCCTCCATAGCTTCGTTGTGATTTCTTGCAGTAAACACAATGGTTCCTGCGAAATCCCGTCCCGCTGTGGCGAAAAATCTCCCGCAAATCGCTCCTGCCGATTTAACCAGTCCTTCCTTAATTCTCAATTTTTGGTTTCGGATATTATATCACGCTGACGTAAAAAAGGAAAGCCCGGATTTGGGCTTTCCTTTTCCGCTCAGACAGTCTTAAACAGCTCGGGCTTCGACGCCCTCAGCTCAATAGCCCCGCACTGCGGGCAGACATAGCAGTTCACAACGCACATCGTTTCGCTGTCCCACATGCTCTTTTTCTTTGTGCCGAGCATCATGGACCGGGACATCCCCGTCAGCAGGTCCGCCCCCTCCATCTCTGTACCGCATTTCGCACAGTTCACCGCTCACCCCTCCGTCTCCGCCAAATATTCCGCCATCTGCCCCAGGGTCCTGGGCGTGCACACGGCGGTGACCTCGATGGTCTCGCCGTAGTCCACCTTCTCCACCTTGGCCTCCCGGTAGAGCTGGTCCAGCAGCCCCCCCTTGCCGTAGGGAAGGCGCAGCTCCACCCGGCGCGCCCCGGCGTCCAGCCGCCGCCCGATGGCGGCCAGCAGCGCGTCCAGCCCCGCCCCGGTTTTGGCGGAGACGGACACCATATCCTCCCCGTGGGGCAGGATGTCCCCCACAAATTTGTCGCACTTGTTGAACACCTCCAGCCGGGGCGTCCCGGCGGCCCCCAGCTCCTGGATGAGCCGGTCCACCACCGCCGCCTGCTCCCGCCAGTTGGGGCCGGAGGCGTCGATGACATGGACGAGCAGGTCGGCAAAGGTGAGCTCCTCCAGGGTGGCCTTGAAGGCGTCCACCAGCTGGTGGGGCAGCTTGGAGATGAAACCCACGGTGTCGGAAATCAGCACCGTGCAGGTGTCGGAGATCTCCAGCGTCCGGGTGGTGGTGTCCAGGGTG
>ERZ779626.281-NODE-281-length-33886-cov-22.571369_pt1 | contig 33886 bp, 37 predicted proteins | sample MGYA00514209_ERZ779626 | MGnify/ENA primary metagenome ERZ779626 (study PRJEB29562, sample SAMEA4376713) | mouse gut metagenome | isolation source: Cecum | study: EMG produced TPA metagenomics assembly of the A DSS colitis mouse model was used to assess the...
CGATACGGGTGCCCGGATAATCCATCTCAGCAGAAGCGAAATCAGTATACTCCTTGCCCCGAAAAATAATAGAGTGAGTTGAAAACAAATTAATTGTGGGCTTCGACTGGCTGGACTATTGGCTGTGCGGCGGGGAGAGGCCGAGGTACAGGCTGATTTAGGGAGGGGTTATGATGGATGACCAGCGCATCAGAGAGATCAAAGAAAGGCTCCAGGCAACTACGCCTGGAGCCTGGAGAGTGTGGGAGCCTGGTGACGACTACCTGGGGGACGACACCCCCATTGTTGAGACAGACGGTGGGCAGTACGTTGCCCAGACCGGCTATGACGGGTTGAGCCATACCGTCCGGGAGACGATGGCGGCGGACGCGGAGTTCATCGCCCATGCAAAAGAAGACATTGCTTATTTGTTATCATTGGTCAAAATTAAATGAAGGGAGCGATATCAATGCACGAAAACTGCAATCCCAGCGACTGCCCGGTGTCCGCCCGGGTGGACGCGCTGGAGAAAGAGTTTGACCGATACCGGGGAAACTCCTCCGACACCCACCGGCAGATGTTTGAGCGGATCGGGGCGCTGGAGCAGAGCGGGGCGACCCTGAAAGCCAAGCTGGACGGGATGGATGAAAAGCTGGACGCTATCACGGAAAAGGTGAATACCCTGGCGGAAAAGCCTGCAAAACGGTGGGAGAGCGTCGTGGGCTATGCCCTCAGCGCCCTGGTTGGAGCGTTCCTGCTGTGGCTGGCATCCGGCCTGCCGGGGCTGAAATAAGAAAGGGGATAATACTTATGAGCGAGAAAACAAAGAAATGGCTGCGCGCGGCGGCGGTACGGGCGGTCAAGACGATGGCGCAGACGGCGGTGGCCACCATCGGCGCGTCGGCGGTGCTGTCCGCCGTGGACTGGCCGGTGGTGCTGAGCGCATCGGTGCTGGCGGGCGTTCTGTCCCTGCTCACCAGCGTGGCGGGACTGCCGGAGGTGGAGGGGTGACGGCCCCGGAACGTCTCATCGCCGCCGCTGGGGAACAGGTGGGCTATCTGGGCAAGAAAAGCAACGCCCAGTTGGACAGCCCACAGGCCAATCCAAACGGCCTGTGGAATAAATTCGCTCGGGATTTAGATGCGCTGGGGGACTTCTACAACGGGCGAAAGAACGGCTACGATTGGTGCGATGTGTTCGTGGACTGGTGCTTCGTCCATACCTTCGGGCGGGAGCTGGCGCAAAAGCTGCTGTGCCAGCCCGACCGCTCCCTGGGCGCTGGGACAGGGTACAGCTTGAACTACTTCAAGCAGAAGGGGCGGCTGTTCTCCAGCCCGGAGCCGGGGGACCAGATCTTTTTCGGTGATTCCCGCTCGACATGGCACACGGGGATCGTGAACCGGGTAGAGGGCGGATTTGTCCATACCACAGAGGGGAACGCAGGGAATCCCTCCGCTGTACGCTTGTGCAAGTATCGGGTGGGGGCAAAAAGCATCAAGGGGTATGGGCGGCCGGACTGGGCCATTGTGCCCAACGAAGAGGAGGATGAGGAAATGGTATATTACAAGACGCTGGACGATGTGCCCAGCTACTACCGCGCGGCGGTGGGCAAGGCTGTGAATGCCGGGGCGCTGAAGGGCGACGGGGACGGCATCAACGTGTCCGAGGACCTGTGCCGCACGCTGACGGTGCTGGACCGGCTGGGGAAGCTGGACTAAAAACCGCTTGCGTTTTGCCCGGAATCTGATATCATATAGATGAAAGGGCGTGAAGGCATGAATAATGAAAATACGACACCGCTGGCCAGCGAAATGTATGAGGATTTGAAGCGGGCCAACAAATTTAAGGAAAAACTGATTTATATTCTCCTGGGCGCAATTGGCGTTCTGATTATTGCGCTGGCCGCAACAAACATTTACCATATCCACCAGTGGAGCCAGTTCGATACCTATGTTGTGGATAGTGGGGATGGCGGGAACGCGAACCTTGTCCAGGGCGATAATACAGGAGGTATTTATAATGGCTCGGATCGTGGCGAGGGTGCGCAAGAAGGGCAAGGGCAAGTCCAAGGGGACTAAGGTTAAGAAGAAGGGGTGACGCCCTATTGAATATCAAGACCGAGTTTACCGAGCCCGAATGTGAGCGGTTCCGACGGGATTGCAATTTCACAAGCGAGGAACGCGCCGTTTTTGATTTGCGCGTCAAAGCGCATTCCCTTGTGGAAATCCAACAGGCGCTGAATATGTCCGAGGCCACGGTAAACCGCCGCATTCGCGGTATCAAGCGAAAAATCTATAAAGTAATGTGACGGTTTTTTGATAGAAAAGAGAGGAAATCTTGATAGGTTTCCTCTCTTTTTTTGTGCAAAAATATAACTATAGGAGGACGCGGGAATTCGGCGGCAAGGCCGCCATGCCAGCAGGCATTTCCGTGCCCTCCTATTCTTTTTTTGGAGGTATCCCCATGTACGATATTGACCGCTTGATCAATGCCGGAATGGACGCGGAAACTGCTTTTGACACCGTGTTTTGGTATAAGCGGCAGGGAAATGATTCCAGGCTGGAGCGGTATATCTGCGAGATTGAGCGAGGCCAGCGGCAGAGGCCAAACGATGGGTAACTATGCCTATTACCAGCCGAACCCGGCAGGGAAAAGCGTGGGAGACTGCACCGTTCGGGCTATAGCAAAGGCTTTGGGACAGACCTGGGAAGAAACCTATGTTGGGTTGTCTCTGGAAGGTTTTAATCTGGGAGATCTGCCCAACGCAGACAGTGTGTGGGGGCCGTATCTTAAAAACCACGGCTTTACCCGCCATTGGATGCCAGATGATTGCCCGGACTGCTACACGGTGGCGGATTTTGCCGCCGACCACCCAGATGGAACGTTTATCCTTTCCATGCCAGGACGCCATGTGGTGGCTGTAGTGGACGGGCAATTTTGGGATAGCTGGAACAGCGGGGGAGAAGTTCCAACATACTATTGGACGCGTTCTTGAAAGTTACCGGCAAGTAAAAAACCATTGTAGCGCAATTGGTTATAGCAATTCCATCCAAAAACTTGCTTGCTCGATCAAGTAAAAGGAGTATTTACAATGGCCTATCAACCGTACCCATACGGGGGCTACCAGCCCGCACCATACTACCCCGGCCCGGTGCCTGACCAGCTGGCCCAGCTCCGGCAGAACCAGATACAGCCCATGATGCAGGGGGCGCAGATGGCGCAGCAACCCCAGCCAATGCAGACCAACATGGGGCCAGTTGCTCCGACTGGCGGACCGCAGAACGGCGGAATTATTTGGGTGAGCGGCAAGGGAGAGGCGGACGGCTACCTTGTGGCCCCAAACAGCGCGGTGGCCCTGTGGGACGCAAACAACCCGGTCATCTATTTGCGTAAGGCTGACAGCACTGGCAAACCATCCACGGTAGTTTATGACCTGGTGGAGCGGACGGACGGCCCGCCTGCCCAGCCCGTCCCACAAATCGACTGGGATAAGATCGTAACATGGGACAAGCTGGACAAATACCTCGCAGAACGGCTTAAAAAGCCCGCCAGGGCCACCACAAATAAGGAGGACGAATAAATATGGCGAACCCGTTTATGACGGCTATGGGCGGTGCAAACGGCCCCCAGAGCGGCCCTGGAAACATGATGCAGGCTTTCCAACAGTTCATGCAACAGAACCAGGGCAAAGACCCGAACGAGATGATCCAGCAGCTTCTTTCTTCGGGCAAGCTCAACCAACAGCAGCTCAACCAGGCCCAGCAGATGGCAAAGCAGATGGAAGGACCGTTGAGCGGGTTGAAAGGGATGTTCGGGTTCAAGTAAAAAACTGCCCCACTAATGGACAGTTGTTGTGCGGGCGGGGATTTACACCCCGCATAAGCAAATTGCCATCTAACGCCCGTCGCGCATTTAAGCGGCCCGCAAACCAGAGGCCGCTTAACGGCCTTACCCCCAGCAGGATCATAGGTGTTGCTCTACCCGTCACCATAGCGTCTACTTATTCCGCCACCGCACAACTGTATTATAGCATAAATCCGCAAAAAATCAACACTTTTTGTCTACAATGCGTGGCCACGCAGTAGAAATACATCAACAAAGGAGAATTGTATATGTCTCTTGGCACTGAAAATAGCGGCATTCCTGCCGTCATGAATGTGACACCTACCGGCGCCGCCAACAGCAACTGTGGCGGTGGCTGGGGCGGCGATTGGGGGGCTTGGATTATCCTGTTCCTCATCTTTGGTATGTTCGGCTGGGGCGGCATGGGCGGCTTCGGCGGGTTTGGCGGGTTTGGTGGCATGGGTGGCGGCTATCCCGCGGAATCCATCCTTCAGCGCAGTCTGGACACCCAAACCATCATCGGGAAGCTGGACGGCGTGACCCAGGGCCTGTGCGACGGCTTCTACTCCATGCAGAACTCCATCAACGGCCTGGGCATGAACGTCATGCAGGGCTTCCACGGGGTTGACAATGCCATCTGTAACATGGGCTATCAGACCCAGCAGGGCTTTAACGCCACCCAGATGGCAATGATGCAGGGTCAGAACGCTCTCCAGGCTCAGCTTGCTCAGTGCTGCTGCGATCAGCGGGCTGGACTGGCCGATCTGAAGTATCAGATGGCTACCGACACCTGCGCCGTGACCAACACCATCCAGAACACCACGCGGGACGTGATCGATAACCAGAACGCCAACAGCCGGGCCATTCTGGACGCGTTGAACGCCAACTACATCCGCACTCTGGAGAGCGAGAACCAGTCTCTGAAACTGTCCGCCTCCCAGGCTCAGCAGAACGCCGCCATCGGGGCAATGATCTCCGCCAGCGAGGCCACTATTCTGCGCCGCACCGGCGCGGAGTGCCCCACTCCGGCCTATGTGGTCCAGCCTCCCACGCCTGTCAACTTCCCCACCAACTGCTGCGGGCAGTTCAACGGCTGGGGCAACAACGGCTGCGGTGGCTGCGGCTCCTGCTAAAATCCAATAACAAGCAACTTTCCGGGATTTTCGGAATGTTCGGCCCCGTGCCGATTTTGACAACAGCGGCGGGGTAACTATACCCTGCCGCTATCTTTTTAGAAAGGAATGATATCATGCCTGAATTTACTGCTGCCGCCGTGCAGACGGTCGCCGCCAACCAGAATGCGCTTTTCACCGAAACGCCTGTTGGGTGTAATCGTGGTTACGTGACCCACCGTGAGGGAAGCGGGCTTGTCACCCTGCGTGGCATCACCAACCAGTGCCGCGCCCGGTACAAGGTGACCTTCGGTGGAAATATCGCCGTACCCACCGGCGGGACTGCGGGGGCTATTTCCGTCGCCCTGGCCATCAACGGGGAAGCCCTGAACAGCGCGGTCGCCACCGTCACCCCCGCCGCCGTGGAGGAATATTTCAACGTATTTTCCACCGCTTACATCAATGTGGACAAGGGATGCTGCGTCAGCCTGTCCGTCAGGAACGTAAGCGCCCAGGCTATCAATGTGGCCAACCCCAACTTGATTGTTGAGCGCGTGGCCTGAAAGGAGAGAACGACATGGAAAAGCTGAAAGAAAAGCTGTGGGAAGAACTGGAGGAAATCGCCCGCAAGCCCGAGATGGGCGCAGGGGACTTGGAACTGGCCCACAAGCTGACCGACACCATCAAAAACATTGACAAGATTTGTATGCTCGAGGACGGCGAGGGGTACAGCGAGGACGGCGGCGAGTATGGCCGTGGTTCCAGCCATGCCAACCGGGGCCAGCATTATGTCCGGGGCCATTACAGCCGGGATGATGGCCGCGGCGGCATGGGCGATTACAGCTCCCGCCGTGGTGGCCGCTCCCGGGGCGGCTACAGCCGCGACGATGGCCGAAGCCAGATGATGGAGCACCTGGAGATGGCCCTGGATAGTGCCAGCGACCAGGATCGGGAGATCATCAAGCGCTTCATGCGCCAGTTGGAGAACGCCTAAGGGGGTGCGGCCGTGTCCGCGCCTAACCTGAAAGAGCTAGACTGGGCGATCTCTGAGTTGGAGAGTCAGGAAAGCTCCGAAAGCCGCTATATGCTTCTCGCGGCGCTATACACCTGCCGGAACGAAATGCTGGGCTTGACTGCCTTGCAGCCGCAGCCACAAATTGCGGCTTACTCCGAGACGGCTGGCCCTATCGAGGAGCGGATTGGTCGATACGGAAACAGCGATTTTTTAAAAGCCGTAGCAGACAAAGACCCGGCTAAAATCTGGGCCATCCTGGACGATTTCGTAGGGTCGCTCAGTTTAGTCAATCGCAGGGCCTATGATCATTTGATTGAACGGCTGAAGAGTGCGTAAAAGGAGGGGGTTTCCCCTCCTTTTTCCATGTGTAAATCCGTGTGCATTTTTTTCGGTAAAAGCTATCATTTCCAAATACATATCAGTCATAGATGATAGTTTGTAAATTCACAAACCTGTTGTGGCCGTAAGAGAAAACCAGGAAGCCTTGCAAATCAAGACTTCCTGGTTTGGTGGAGGCGAGGGGAGTCGAACCCCTGTCCGAAAGCGCTTCCACAGGAACCTCTCCGAGCGCAGACGATCCTTTACATTCCCTTACTCAGACGCGGGTCGTCACGCTGCTGAGCTTGGTAGAGTCATGATGCGTGGCGCGGTCAACTCTTTCCGCACGCACGGGCACCACTGAGATGACGCCCACACCCGGCTCGTGGTCCTTCCGGGTGGGACGGCCGCGTTAAGCCGCGGCGAGAACTACGTTATCGTTGTTCTTTAATTTATAAGTTGCCCGTTTTAAGGATGTCAGGCGCATCCGCTCGCTATTCCTGCTTCTGTACCCCCGTCGAAACCAGTACGCCCCCGTCGGGGCGGCCGAAAGCCGCCGGATGCCGTGGGTTATACCTTTTCCGGCGCGGGATAATCCACGCCCTGGGTGTCCACAGTGACCCGCTTCATCACCTGGTCCTGCTTGGGGCGGTCGTTCCAGTCCCGTTTGGCGGAAACAATGGCGTCCGCCGTCTCCATCCCCTCTACCACCTTGCCGAAGGCGGCGTATCCGCCGTCCAGGTGGGGGGCGTCGGCCACCATCACGAAGAACTGGCTGCCCGCCGAGTCCATGCTCATGGCACGGGCCATGGACAGCACGCCCCGGGTGTGGAGCAGCCCGTTTTGAAAGCCGTTCTGGGAGAACTCGCCCTTGATGGAATAGCCCGGGCCGCCGGTGCCCGCGCCGTCCGGGTCGCCCCCCTGGATCATGAAGCCGGGGATGACCCGGTGGAAAACCAGCCCGTCGTAAAAGCCGGACTGTACCAGGGAAATAAAATTGTTTACCGTGTTGGGCGCGACATCGGGATAGAGCTCCGCCTTCATCACGCCGCCGCTCTCCATCTCAATGGTGACGATGGGATTGCTCATGGTTACCATCCCTTTCTCTTTTCAATACCGGCCCCGTGAGGCCCGGTCCATCTCGCGCTTGGCGTCCCGCCGGGCGGCGGCCTCCCGCTTGTCGTAGAGCTTTTTGCCGCGGGCCAGCGCCAGCTCCACCTTCACCCGGGGGCCGGAGAAGTACAGCGAGAGCGGGATCAGGGAATAGCCGTCCTGCTGCACCCGGGCCTGGAGCTTGCGGATCTCCCGGCGGTGGAGCAGCAGCCTTCTGGTGCGCCGGGGGTCCTTGTTGAAGATATTGCCCTTCTCATAGGGGGATATGTGCATCCCGTACAGGAACATCTCCCCGTCCTTCACCGCGCAGAAGGAGTCCCGCAGGTTCACCGCCCCCAGCCGGATGGACTTGACCTCCGTGCCGGCCAGCTCGATGCCCGCCTCGTACTTGTCCTCGATGAAATAGTCGTGGAACGCCTTCCGGTTGGAGGCGATCTGCTTGCTAGACTGCTTGGCCATGGGGCGTCCCTCCTTTCTCCCACCGTAGTATGATAGCATACCACACCATTTGTGGGAATGCAAGGGGAAATACGCCCCGTAATATTACAATTATATTACGGGGAATTCAAAAAATCCGCTCTTGTTTTTATGCCGCCGGTAGCATATAATATCATGGTTTCAACTCAGCCGCTGTTTGGACATATTGGCAATGTTTAAACAAGCCGTAGAATGCGCGCCCGGTCCGGGCGCGGCACATCGCCCGAAAAGGGAGGATATCCATGGATACAAGGCCCATCGGCGTATTTGACTCCGGCCTGGGGGGGCTCACCGCCCTGCGGGAGCTGGCCCGGCTGATGCCGGAGGAGGACCTGGTTTATTTCGGCGACACCGGGCGGGTGCCCTACGGCGGCCGTTCGCCGGAGGTCATCGTCAAATACGCCCGGCAGGACGTGGCCTTCCTGCGCACCTTCGACCCCAAGGCCATTGTCATCGCCTGTGGGACCGTGTCCGCCACCGCCCTGGAGGTGCTGCGGGAGGAGAACCCCATCCCCATCTTCGGCGTGGTGGGGCCAACCGCCCGGGCCGCCGCCCATGTGACCCGGAACGGGCGGGTGGGCCTCATCGGGACCCGGGCCTCCATCCGCTCGGGGGCCTACGAGCGGGCGCTGAACCAGCTGCATCCCGGCGTGGAGGTGACGGCCCGGGCCTGCCCCCTGCTGGTGCCGCTGGTGGAAAACGGGCGCTTCCGCCCGGGCGACACGGTGGCGGAGACGGTGGTGTCGGAGTACTTAGCCCCCGTGAAGGCCGCAGGGGTGGACGCGCTGATCTTGGGCTGCACCCACTATCCCCTGATGAAGGATATCATCGGCGGGTTCATGGGGGCGGAGACCGCCCTGGTGGACGCGGGGGAGCAGTGCGCCCGGTGGGTGAAGAAGCAGCTGGAGTGGGACGGGCTGCGCAATGCCCGCCCCGGCGCGGGCCGGCACCGTTTTTTTGTCAGCGACAGCGCCGGGGACTTCTCCGAGCTGGCCTCCGTGTTTTTGGGGGAGGATGTCCACGGCGGGGTGGAGCAGATCGACATAACAGCGTACTAAGAACCTGTATTCACAGCCGAAACCGCCGGATGGCTGAGGGATTTTCCGACAGGCAAGGCAAATTTTCGCAGGAATAATTAGGCTTATTTCAAGAAAATTTAACGCCGCATGCCGGGAAAAGACCTGGCCGGACGGTGAATTGAGGTTGTGAATACAGGTTCTAAAGGTACGGCAGCCTGATATCGTAGCGAGGGAAAGCCATGACGACAGACAACGTAATCATATCCATCAAAGGAAAGCAGCTCTATGCCGAGTGCGCCCCGGAGGAGATCGAGCTGGTCACTGCGGGCACCATGGAGCGGGACGGGCAGGGCGGGTGCACCATCTCCTACCAGGAGAGCGAGCTCACCGGCCTGGAGGGCACCACCACGCGGGTGCACATCGACGGGGGCCGCGTTACCCTGCTGCGGGAGGGGAACACCAACTCCCAGATGGTATTTGAGGAGGGCAGGCGGCACCTGTCTATGTATGAGACGCCCTACGGCGCGCTGTCCATCGGGGTGAACACCCGGCGTATGCGCTCCACGGTGGACGAGGCGGGGGGCGATCTGGAGATCGACTACGCCATTGAGATCGACAACCTGGTGGCGGGGCAGAACCTGTTCCGCATGAACGTGAAAAAGCACCCGCCGCTTCAGCAGTAGGGGGGAGCGGGAGTGAACAGGAATCTGACCCGCGGCCCGGTGATGGGCTCCATGCTGGCCTTTGCGGTGCCCATGATCCTGGGCGACCTGCTCCAGCAGTGCTATAATGTGGCCGACACCCTGATCGTGGGGCGCTACCTGGGGAAAAACGCCCTGGCGGCGGTGGGCTCCTCCTTTACGCTGATGACCTTCCTCACCTCCATCCTGCTGGGGCTGTGCATGGGCAGCGGGGCGGTGTTCTCCATCCGCTTCGGGCAGCGGGACGGGGACGGCCTCCGGGAGGGGGCCCACGCCGCCTTTGCCCTCATCGCCGCCATCACGCTGGGGCTGAACCTGCTGGCCTTCGCCTGTCTGGACGGCATCCGGGCGTTCCTGCGGGTGCCCGATGAGGTGTGGCCCATGATGCGGGAGTATCTGGCCGTCATCTTCTGCGGCATCGCGGCCACCTTCCTTTATAATTATTTCGCCTCCTTCCTCCGGGCGGTGGGCAATTCGGTGGCGCCGCTGGTGTTTCTGGCGGCGTCGGCGCTGGTGAACATCGGCTTGGATTTGTGGTTTGTGCTGGGCCTCAAGCGGGGGGCGGCTGGGGCTGCGGAGGCCACCGTCATCGCCCAGTACCTGTCGGGGGCGGGCATCGCCGCTTACACCCTGGCCAAGCATCCCGGGCTGCGCCCCGGCTGGGGCCGGTTCCGGCTGCGCTGGGGCCGGGTGCGGGAGATCGCCGGATTTTCTATCCTCACCTGTGTGCAGCAGTCGGTGATGAATCTGGGCATCCTGCTGGTGCAGGGGCTGGTGAACAGCTTCGGCCCCACGGTGATGGCCGCCTTTGCCGCCGCGGTGAAGATCGACGCCTTCGCCTACATGCCCGTCCAGGATTTCGGGAACGCCTTTTCCACCTTCATCGCCCAGAACTACGGGGCCGGGGAGGAGGGCCGCATCCGGGCGGGGCTGCGGGGGGCCGTGGCGGTGTGCATGGCCTTCTGCCTGGCGGTATCCGCCCTGGTGTGGGTGTTCGCCGCCCCGCTGATGGGCCTGTTTGTGGAGGCCGGGGAGACGGCCACCATCCTGGAGGGGGTGCGCTACCTGCGCATCGAGGGGGCGTTTTACTGCGGCATCGGCTGCCTGTTCCTGCTCTACGGCCTGTACAGGGCGCTGGGCAGGCCGGGGATGTCGGTGGTGCTGACGGTGATTTCCCTGGGCACCCGGGTGGCGCTGGCCTACCTGCTGTGCGCCATCCCGGCGGTGGGGGTGGTGGGCATCTGGTGGTCGGTGCCCATCGGCTGGGCGCTGGCGGACGCCGCCGGGCTGGGTTACTACCGGGCCCGCCGGGGGCGGCTGCTGGCCTGGGAGGGCGTCCCGGGGCAGAAAAATGCTCCAGCGGCCCAAAATGGGGAAAGAAAAGGATGAAATCCGCTTGACGGGGACAAAACGATATGCTATAATTTCAAATTGCGCTGGTGCGCGGAAAGGGGCCCTGGCCGATGCTGAACGAACTGGAACACGCGGCCAAGGTGGTAGGCGTCAAGCAGGTCCGGCGGGTGCTGGCAAACGGCCGGGCCAAATGTGTTTACCTGGCCAAGGACGCCGATCCCCAGCTCATCCGTCCCATAAAGCTCCTGGCCCAGGAGCGGGGCGTGGAGGTGGTTCAGGCCGGGTCCATGAAGGCTTTGGGCCGCGCCTGCGGCATCGCCGTGGGGACTGCGTGCGCAGCCGTCGTGAGCAGCGCGGATGGAGCGGAGCGAGAGCAAAAGTCCAAGGCCCGCTAGAGGCGGGACTGAGTTTTGCTCGAGCCGGAGCGAAGCCGCGCGTTGCGAGCAGGCGGAGCATGACAACTTGAAAAGAGCGCAGCCGTCGTGAGCCCCGCCCCCAACTTTTTCCGATTTTAGCGAATAATCCCCGGATTATCCGTTAAAATATATATTTATTGAAAGGAGGAAAATCATGCCTACTTTTAACCAACTGGTCCGTAAGGGCCGCGAGAAGAGCACCTACAAGTCCAACTCCCCCGCCATGCAGCACGGTCTGAACACCCTGAAGAATAAGGAGACCGACCTGCCCTCACCCCAGAAGCGGGGCGTGTGCACCGCCGTTCGTACTTCCACCCCGAAGAAGCCGAACTCCGCGCTGCGTAAGATCGCCCGTGTGCGCCTGACCAACGGCTACGAGGTCACCGCCTATATCCCCGGCGTGGGCCACTCCCTCCAGGAGCACTCCGTGGTTATGATCCGCGGCGGCCGTGTCAAGGACCTCCCCGGCGTCCGCTACCACATCATCCGCGGCACTCTGGACACCCAGGGCGTCAACGGCCGTATGCAGGCCCGCTCCAAGTACGGCGCCAAGCGGCCCAAGGCGGCCAAGAAGAAGTAATTTCTTCACCCACAACGAGTTTTGCGCACACGCGCAAGGCAAACCGCCTTGCCGAGCGTTTATTCCATATTTTTATGGGTAGGCCTCGGACAGGCATTGCACGAGGTATTGCTTGGGCATGGCGCGGCAAGGCGCCGCTCAAGGCTTCGAGTACCTGTGAATTCTAATTTTATATAGAAGGAGGGAAGCGAAGTGCCCAGAAGAGGAAACGTACCCAAGCGGGAAATTCTGCCCGACCCGCTGTATAATTCCGTCTTAGTCACTAAGCTCGTCAACAGCATCATGCTGGACGGCAAGAAGGGCGTAGCCCAGAAGGTCGTCTACGGTGCCTTTGACATCATCAAGGACAAGACCGGCAAGGAGCCCCTTGAGGTCTTTACCACCGCCATTGAGAACATCATGCCTTCCCTGGAGACCAAGTCCCGCCGTGTGGGCGGCTCCACCTACCAGGTGCCCATGGAGGTCCGTCCCGAGCGCCGCCAGACCCTTGGCCTGCGCTGGCTGACCAGCTATTCCCGCAACCGCGGTGAAAAGACCATGAAGGAGCGCCTGGCCGGCGAGATCATGGACGCGGCCAACAACACAGGCTCCGCGGTGAAGAAGCGCGAGGACACCCACAAGATGGCCGAGGCCAACAAGGCATTCGCCCACTACCGCTGGTAAGGACGGAGGCAAACAGAACCAATATGGCAAGAAAAGTTACTCTGGAAAATACCCGGAATATCGGCATTATGGCCCATATCGACGCCGGCAAGACCACCACGACGGAGCGTATTTTGTTCTACACCGGCGTGAACTACAAGATCGGCGAGACCCATGACGGCACCGCCACCATGGACTGGATGGCCCAGGAGCAGGAGCGCGGCATCACCATCACCTCCGCCGCCACCACCTGCTATTGGAAGGGCACCAAGGACCAGTTCCCCCAGACCCGGATCAACATCATCGACACCCCGGGCCACGTGGACTTCACCGTGGAGGTGGAGCGCTCCCTGCGCGTGCTGGACGGCTCTGTCACCGTCATGTGCGCCAAGGGCGGCGTGGAGCCCCAGTCCGAGACCGTGTGGCGCCAGGCGGACCACTACAAGGTCCCCCGCATGATCTACGTCAACAAGATGGATATCATGGGCGCCGACTTCTACAACGTGCTGAATATGATCCACGACCGGCTCAAGGCCAATGCGGTGCCCATTCAGCTGCCCATCGGGAAAGAGGAGACCTTCAAGGGGATCATCGACCTGGTGGAGATGAATGCCGACATCTATTATGATGAGATGGGCAAGGACATGCGGGTGGAGGATATCCCCGCCGACATGATGGAGCTGGCCAACGAGTACCGCACCAAGCTGGTGGACGCCTGCGCCGATATCAACGAGGAGATCATGGAGCTGGCCCTGGAGGAGCAGCCCATCCCCCAGGAGTTGCTGCGCCGGGCCATCCGCAAGGGCACCATCGACAACCTGATGGTCCCCGTGGTGTGCGGCACGTCCTACAAGAACAAGGGTGTGCAGAAGCTGCTGGACGCCATTGTGGACTATATGCCAGCCCCCACCGACATCCCCCCCATCAAGGGTATCAACCCTGACACCGAGGAGGAAGAGGAGCGCCCGTCCTCCGACGACGAGCCCTTCTCCGCGCTGGCATTCAAAATCGCCACGGATCCCTTTGTGGGAAGGCTGTCCTTCATTCGCGTCTATTCCGGCACGCTGAACACCGGCACCCAGGTGCTCAACTCCACCAAGAAGCAGAAGGAGCGCATCGGCCGCATCCTCCAGATGCACGCCAACCACCGGGAGGACATCGAGACCGTCTACTCCGGCGACATCGCCGCCGTCATCGGCCTGAAGAATTCCACCACCGGCGATACCCTGTGCGATGAGAAGCACCCGGTCATCCTGGAGTCCATGGAGTTCCCCGAGCCCGTGATCCGGGTGGCCATTGAGCCAAAGACCAAGGCCGGCCAGGAGAAAATGGGCATCGCCCTGATGAAGCTGGCCGAGGAGGATCCCACCTTCAAGACCTACACCGACGAGGAGACCGGCCAGACCATCATCGCCGGCATGGGCGAGCTCCACCTGGAGATCATCGTGGACCGCCTGCTCCGGGAGTACAAGGTGGAGGCCAACGTGGGCGCGCCCCAGGTGGCCTACAAGGAGACCATCAAGCAGTCCGTCAAGCAGGACACCAAGTACGCCCGCCAGTCCGGCGGCAAGGGCCAGTACGGCCACGTGGTCATCACTGTGGAGCCCAACGAGCCCGGCAAGGGCTATGAGTTCCTCAACGAGATCACCGGCGGCGTAATCCCCAAGGAGTTTATCCCCGCCGTTGACGCGGGCATCCAGGGGGCCATGCAGGCCGGCGTCATGGCCGGCTACCCCGTGGTGGACGTAAAGGTTCACCTGACCTTTGGCTCCTACCACGAGGTGGACTCCTCCGAGATGGCGTTTAAGATCGCCGGCTCCATGGCCTTCAAGGAGGCCTGCCGCAAGGCCGGGGCCTGCCTGCTGGAGCCCATCATGAAGGTGTCCGTCATCGCCCCCGAGGAGTACCTGGGCAATGTCATCGGCGACCTCACCAGCCGCCGCGGCCAGATCCTGGGCCAGGAGGCCCGGCCGGGCGCCCAGCAGATCGACGCCTTGGTCCCTCTGTCCGAGATGTTCGGTTATGCCACAGACCTGCGTTCCCGCACCCAGGGGCGCGGCCAGTATACCATGGAGCCCCACAGCTATGTGGAGATTCCCAAGAACATCGCCGAGAAGATTGTCGCCCAGCGCGGGCGGAAAGAGGACTGACCGCGCCGCCCCGCCGGCTGCGCAAATTAATAGTTGCAATTTCTGCCGCTATAGGATAGAATAAGCCCATAAACCTGTTCCCACAACCTATTTATCTAAACAAGTACAAGGAGGAAAACCCAAAATGGCCAAGCAAAAGTTTGAGCGTACCAAGCCCCACGTCAACATCGGCACCATCGGCCACGTTGACCACGGCAAGACCACCCTGACCGCCGCCATCACCAAGTGGCTGGCCCTGAAGGGCCAGGCCCAGTACGAGGATTATTCCAGCATCGACAAGGCCCCCGAGGAGCGCGAGCGCGGCATCACCATCAACACCGCCCACGTGGAGTACGAGACCGATGCCCGCCACTATGCCCACGTCGACTGCCCGGGCCACGCCGACTATATCAAGAACATGATCACCGGCGCCGCTCAGATGGACGGCACCATCCTGGTCATCGCCGCCACCGACGGCCCCATGGCCCAGACCAAGGAGCACATCCTGCTGGCCCGCCAGGTGGGCGTGCCCGCCATCGTGGTGTTCCTGAACAAGTGCGACCAGGTGGACGACGAGGAGCTGCTGGAGCTGGTGGAGATGGAGGTCCGCGAGACCCTGTCCGGCTACGAGTTCCCCGGCGACGACATTCCCATCGTCAAGGGCTCCGCCCTGAACGCCCTGACCTGCGAGTCCGGCAACGTGGACGACCCCGACTTCGCCTGCATTAAGGAGCTGATGGACGCTGTTGACAGCTACATCCCCACTCCCGACCGCAAGGCCGACCTGCCCTTCCTGATGCCCGTGGAGGACGTGTTCACCATCACCGGCCGCGGCACCGTGGCTACCGGCCGTGTGGAGCGCGGCCAGCTGAAGGCGGGCGAGACCGTGGAGATCGTCGGCCTCACCGAGGAGAAGAAGTCCACCGTCGTCACCTCCATGGAGATGTTCCGCAAGACCCTGGACTATGTTGAGGCCGGCGACAACGTGGGCTGCCTGCTGCGCGGCGTCAACAAGGACGAGATCGAGCGCGGCCAGGTGCTGTGCAAGCCCAACTCCATCCAGCCCCACACCAAGTTCGTGGGCCAGGTGTACGTCCTGTCCAAGGACGAGGGCGGCCGCCACACCCCCTTCTTCAACAACTACCGTCCCCAGTTCTACTTCCGTACCACCGACGTGACCGGCGTCATCACCCTGCCCGAGGGCACCGAGATGTGCATGCCCGGCGATAACGTGGACATGAACGTGGAGCTGATCACCCCCATCGCCATTGAGAAGGGCCTGCGCTTCGCTATCCGCGAGGGCGGCCGCACCGTGGGTTCCGGCGTTGTCATCGCTGTGAACGAGTAATTGAAACGCGCGATAAAAAACCAGCCGCTGCAAAGCGGCTGGTTTTTTTGCCCTGACGGGGAAGGCGGATCTGTTAGACGCTGTCAAAACACCGCCTGGACGAGAACCATATAGAGGATCGTGCCCCCCACAATGGACAGCATGTTGTTTTTCCTCCAGATGTGGAGGAGCACAACCGCCGTCCCGGCGATGAGGCCGGGGGCCCAGCCGCCCACCTGGGCGAGGCTGAGGCCGCGGTAGCAGTAGACGATGAGCATGGCGATCACCGCCGGGGGCAGGAACCTGCCCAGGTAGAGCACCGCTTGGGGCGGCTCCCCGCCCCGGCCAAACAGCAGGAAGGGCAGCGCCCGGGTGAGAAAGGTCACGATGGCCATCACCGCCACCAGGGCGGCAATCTGCATGGCGGTCATTGGGCTGCGCCCCCTTCCAGCCGGGGCCGCATGACCAGCAGCCCCGCCACCAAAATGGCCAGCGCCGGGATGAGGAAGCGCCCGTTGTCCGGCCCAAAGAGGAGCAGGCACCCCAGCGTCCCCGCCGCCCCCAGATAGACCGGGGCATGGCGGTCATTGGACTGCCACTGCTCCACGGCGATGACCAAAAACAGCGCCGTCATGGCAAAGTCGATGCCCTCGGTGTTGATGGTGATGAGGGCCCCCGCCACCGCGCCGATGATGGACCCGGCGATCCAGTACAGGTGGTCCAGCAGGGCGATGGTGAAATAGAAATCCCGCTTGTCCACGCCCTCCGGGGCCTCCACCCCGGCCAGAAGGGCATAGGTCTCGTCGGTGAGGGAAAAGATCATGTACAGCTTGCGCCAGCCCATCCCCTTGAACTTCTCCAGCATGGACAGGCCGTAGACCAGATGGCGGAAATTGATGATGAGGGTTAAAAAGGCGGCGTCGCCCAGGGGGGAGGCGTTGGCCAGCAGCTCAACCCCCAGATACTGCCCGCTGCCGGCGTAGATGGTGGACGACATGACAGCGGCCCAGGTGGGGGCAAAGCCCGCCGCCGACAGCATCCAGCCGAATACCACCCCGATGGACAGATAGCCCATGAGCACCGGGACGGTGTGGGGGAAGGCGGCGGCCAAGTTTTTTCGGTTCATTGGTATCACATCCTTCATGAGAAGCGCGGAGAAGCGGCCCAGCGAGTGAGCTTGGACCGGAGCGAGGGGAAAAGCCCAGCCACCGCGCAGCGGGGCGGGTTTTGCTCGAGACGAAGGGAAAGCGAGTGAGCGGCCTGGGCGCTTCGCAGCGTGACAACGCAGCGCGGCAAGAGCGTCGGCGGGCGCTTTTTACATTATAGTCTGAGTGTTCCGCCATATCAAGAGGGTTTTACAGATTGTTCATTGTATTCCCGGAAGGATTTGGGTATAATACTCTCCACTACATCCGGCCGCCCTGCGGGCCGGAGAGAGTGTGGAGTGATCTGCCGTGAAAAAGCTGCTGTACATCTATAACCCCGCCGCCGGCCGCAAGAGCGCCAAAATCAACCTGTCCGACGCGCTGGAGGTATTTACCCGTCAGGGCTACGAGATCACCGTGCGTCCCACCCAGGCCAGGGGGGACGCCGCCGCCGCGGCCCGGGAGCAGGGGCCGGATTTTGACCGGGTGGTGTGCTGCGGCGGGGACGGCACGCTGAACGAGACCGTCCGGGGGGTGCTGGAGCTGCCCCGGGAGCGGCGGCCGGTGCTGGGCTACATCCCGGCGGGCACCACGAACGACTTTTCCCGCACCCTGGAGCTGCCCCGCACCCTGCCGGAGCTGGCGGAGGTGGCGGGGGAGGGGGTGCTGCGGGACATCGACGTGGGCCTGGCGGAGGGGAACCCCTTTACCTATGTGGCCGCCTTCGGGCTGTTCACCGACGTGTCCTATTCCACCCCCCAGGTGAATAAAAACCTGCTGGGGCACTTCGCCTATGTGCTGGAGGGGATGGGCAAGCTGTCCAACATCCCCAGCTACCACATGAGGGTGAGCGCCGATGGCGGCAGGGAGACGGAGGGGGACTTCATCTATGGCATGGTGGGCAACACCGTGTCGGTGGGGGGGCTGGTGAGCCTGCCCCGGGATAAGGTGCTGCTGGACGACGGGCGGTTTGAAGTCATCCTGATCCGGCGGCCTGAAAACGGCAAGGACTGGCAGTCCATCCTCACCGCCCTGACCACGCTGGAGCTGGCCCAGGACGGGGCGGTGACGGGCTTTGCCGCCAGTGAGATCACCTTTGAATGCGGCCAAAGCACGGCCTGGACGCTGGACGGCGAATTCGGGGGGGAGCAGGCGGTGACCCATGTGAAAAACCTGCCGCAGTCCATCACCATCGCCTGCGGACCGGGAAGCGCGGAGAAGCGGACAGCGTCAAAGGACGGCCTTGCGGGGGCCTCCAAAAGCACACAGCCATCATAAACGAAAAGCGGCCCGGCGGATCACTCTCCGCCGGGCCGCTTTTCGTTACGTGGGTTCCTCCGCCGCCTGGAGCACGGCGTAATAGTCCTCCTGGATGATGAGCTTGGCGTAATTCACCTTGGCCGCCACCAATCTGTGAACCCGCTTGACATAGTCCTCGTCCACCTCTACGCCCTCGTTGGGGGTGAAGGTTTTGGTGGACGCCTCGTAGGTGCCCGCGGCGGTGATCCAGCTGTTCCCCTGCCCCTTGTTGTTGGCGAATACCGCCAGGGGCATACAGTTGGAGTACTGGTCCGGCTGGTAGTTGCCGGCGAACACGTCCCGCCCGGAGTAGAGCCGGGAATCGTAGGGGAGGGCGAACAGGTTGCATAGGGTGGGCACAATGTCCACCGAGGTGCAGGGCACATCCACGTCGATGGGCTCCTCGATGGCGGCGGACCACATCAGCAGGGTGTTGCGGTAGCGGGAGGTATCCCCCTCCTTGTCCTCAAAGCCCCGCAGCTCGTTGTAGTAGTCGGTGCCGTCCTCCATCACCATCAGATAGGGGTAGTGGTCCCCGGTCATGACAATGAGGGTGTCGCCGGCGATGCCGGCCTGCTCCAGCTTGTCCACCAGATATTCCAGCGCCTGGTCAAGCTCCATATTGCAGGCCAGGTACGCCTGGGAGGTCTCGGACAGGTCGGGATATTTAGCCTCCACCTCCGCGCGGTGCTTGCGGGACATGGCGTTGCCGTTCCAGCTGTAATAGCCGTGGCCGCTGACGGTCATATAGTAGGCGTGGAAGGGCTGGCCGTTTTCCACATAGTCGCTGATATAGCCGTCCACCGTGGCCTGCATCATCTCCAGATCGGAGTTGGGCCACACATTGTTGGGCAGCTCCAGGCCGCCGCCCACCCCCGCGTAATCATAGCCCATGTTGGGGTGGGTGCGGTCGCGCCCGTAGTAGTCGTGGGTGTGGTCGTGCCAGGCGGGGACGCTGTAGCCCTCCTCCCGGAACTTCCAGCCCAGGGTCTGGGACATGGCGCGTTCCACGCTCATGCTCATGGCGGTGCGCTTGCCGAACCAGTTGGGGATCACGCCGGTCATCACCGCGAACTCGCCGCCCACGGTGGACTGGGTCCAGTCGGGCTGGTAGAAGTTGTGGAACACAAAGCCCTCCCGGCTGAGCTTGTACAGGGTGGGGGTGAGCTCCTGGTCGATGGCGGCGGTGGAGAAGCCCTCGGCGGTGATGAGGATGAGGTTTTTGCCCTCAAACATCCCGGTGTACTCGTTCTGCTGGGACGGGGTGAGGGAGGCCAGGTACTGGTGGATGCTCTTGATATTCTGGCTCTGGTCGGTGTCGCCGGGCTCGGCCTCGGCCAGCTTCTCAAAGTCGAAGCCCAGGGTGTTGAAGCCGTACTCTCTCGGGGCCTGGGATGGCTGCTCGGAGGGCTGGGCGGTGGGCTCCGCAGTGGGGACGGGGTCGTCCAAAAACTCCCCCAGGGGCGGGGCGGGCGTACCGGCCACGGCGTACTCCAGCTCCAGGCGCAGGGCGGTGGTCAGGCCGAAGTGGGGGACGGCGGTGTTGGGGGTAAACTCATAGGTGTAGTAGTTCTTCACCGGCCCCAGGGTGGACAGCAGGAAGGCGGTGAGCTGGCAGGCCACCAGCACGGCGGCCATGATGATGCGCACCGGGCTGTCCTTTCCCTGCTGGGGGATCACGCTGGCGCGGAGGAGGATATAGGCGGCCAGCGGGACAAAGGAGAGGAGGATGAAGGGGATGAGGTTGATGACGACCCGGCCCACGGTGGAGCCGAAGCCGCCCACCACGTCCCCGGCCATGACGCCCATGAAGCCCACGCCGTAGTACAGCCCGAACATGGCCCGGCAGCCCCGCTCCACGCAGAAGAGCACGGCGCCCAGCCCCAGTACCGCCCCTCCGGCGATCCGGGCCGCCCGCCGCCAGGGCAGCAGGTCCAGGATGAGGGACAGCGCCAGCCCCGCGGCGGCGGAAAAGAGCACAATGCGCAGCAGGGCCAGCTCAAAGAAGGGCACGTCCCGGTCAAACAGGCGCAGCAGCAGCTCGTGGTAGAGGACGGCGGCGGGAAAGAACAGGACGGACAGCGCCGGCCCGCCCAGGTTCCTCCGGCCGGTGTAACCGGCGCCGCCGGAGAGATAATGATTCATCAAACGGTCACTTCCTAATGGTATTATGTGACAAAGGGCTGGGGAGCGCCCGGTTTTGCCAACGTTCAGCATACCACAGCGGCGGAAGAAATGCAATAAATCCGCCGAAACTTATAAAAGTTTTCCGTAAATTTAAGAAACTGTACCAATAGCCGAAGTATACAGCCTGGCGGCAATTTGGGCCGCAAGGATGTGTGCTGGGGTCTATTGGTACAGCTTCTAAAGAATAGCGTTGACCCGTTTGCGGTGCAAAGGGGATTCCGGGGCGCTCACGCCCCGGTCTGGAGCTCCGCCCCGGTGTAGTAGTGGGCCAGGATATCCCGCCAGCCCGACCCGGCCTTAGCCATGGCGTTGGCCCCGTACTGGCTCATGCCGACCCCGTGGCCGTAGCCGGTGACGGAGAAGGTGAACACCCCGTCCTGCTCGCTCACGTCGAAGCAGGCCGAGCGCAGGGCGAACAGGCTGCGCGCCGCGCCGCCGGACAGCTCGGCGCCCCCCAGCTCCAGGCTGGCCACCCGGCCGGAGGCGGTGCGGGTGAGGTTTGCAAACCATGTGGACGGCTCGCCGGACAGGTCGGCCCCCAGCCCGGCCTCCCCCGCCGCCTTTTTCACCTGCTCGGCGGTGAGGGTGACGGTGGAGCGGTAGTTGGGCACCTCGTCCCCCTCGGGGCTGTCCACCGACACCAGGTAGGGCAGGGACTTGCCCCACACCGCCGCCGCGTCCTCGGTGGCGCCGGAGGCGGAGGAGAAAAACACCGCCTGGATGGGCCCGCCCTCATAGGTGAGCACCTGGCCGTCGGTGTCCGCCACGGCGGCGGCAATTTTGGCGGTGTAGGCGTCGGCATCCCCGCCCCAGCGCTGGGCGGCGTCCTCCTGGGAGAGGTAGGCCTGGCAGCAGGTGGAGTCGGCGCAGATATCCGCGCCCTCCTCCTGGTGGCTTTTGGCCCGCAGCTTCCACAGGGAGTAGGTCCGGGCGCACACCGCCTGGGCCCGGAGGGCCTCCGGCTCGAAGGCGGCGGGCATCTCCGCCGCCACCACGCCCCACAGGTAGTCCCCCATGGTCAGCTCGTCCACCTGCCCGTCCCGGTTCAGCAGGCGCAGGGTCTGGGCGGCGTCCCACTGCCCGGGGGAGGGGATGGGCTGGGGGGCCGGGGTGGGGCTGGCCGGGAGGGTGAGCAGGCCGGGGGTGGGCTGGACGGGGGCCCGGCCGGGGGGGTCCCCCAGGGCGGCCAGGGGCAGCAGCAGCAGGGCCGCGCCCAGCGCCAGCCCGGTGAGGAAGGGGGCGCGCATAGGCCGCCAGCTCTCCTTGTTTCGCAAGTCAAACACCTCGATTATTCAAAATTCGGGAGCGAAAACGGAAGAAATTCTGATTTAGCAAGGGGGGCAAACATAAAATTTGCATTGACGGAATGAAAAAATTGCGTTATAATGAGATTTACAGTCATTGGAAGAGGACGTATGGACACACGAAGGAGGCGGACTATGCTGAACATGAACATCATCGACAACCTGATCGAGGCGCGCAGGAAGGCCGTGGAGCAGTACAATACCTCAGTGGACTTCATTCAAGGGATATGCGGGGAGTTTGAGCGTTATACCCAGATATCCCCCAAGTACTATGAGAAATACGATGTAAAGCGGGGGCTGCGCAACCATGACGGCACCGGCGTGATGGCCGGGGTCACCCTCATCGGCAACGTGCGGGGCTATGTGGTGCAGGACGGGGAGAAGGTGCCCGCCCCCGGCCAGCTCTTCTATCGGGGCATCAACGTGGAGGAGCTGATCGACGGCTTCACCGGCGCGGACCGCTTTGGCTTTGAGGAGACGGCGTACTTACTGATGTTCGGCGGCCTGCCCACCAGGGAGGAGCTGGAGCAGTTCCGCAGCATCCTGGCCTACTACCGGGAGCTGCCCCCCAACTTTACCGAGGACATGATCCTCACCGCCCCCAGCCACGACGTGATGAACAAGCTGGCCCGCTCGGTGCTGGCCCTGTACTCCTACGACCCAGACCCGGATAACAACACCTTGCCCATCGAGATGCTCCAGGCCCTGCGGCTGATCGCCCGGTTCCCGGTGATCGTGGCCCACGCCTTTGCCGCCAAGCAGCACTACTTCGACCGGGGCTCCCTGTACCTCCACCGGCCCCAGCCCGAGCTGTCGGTGGCGGAGAATTTCCTCTACTCGGTGCGCCACGACAACCGCTTCACCGCAGAGGAGGCCCATCTGCTGGACCTGTGCCTGGTGCTCCACATGGAGCACGGCGGCGGTAACAACTCCGCCTTCGCCTGCCGGGTGCTATCCTCCTCCGGCACGGATATCTACTCCGCCATCGCCGCGGCGGTGGGCTCCCTGAAGGGCCCCAAGCACGGCGGCGCTAACGCCCGGGTGATGGCCATGTTCGACGAGATCGAGGCCAACGTGAAGGATTGGAAGGACGATGGCGAGCTGTCCGACTACCTCACAAAGATCCTGAAAAAGGAAGCGGGGGACGGCTCCGGCCTCATTTATGGCATGGGCCACGCCGTCTATACCCTGTCGGATCCCCGGGCGGTGATCCTCAAGCAGTTTGCCAAGAAGGTGGCGGCGGACAAGGGAATGCTGGACGAGTTCGAGCTGTTCGAGGCGGTGGAGCGGCTCACCCCCGGGCTGTTCCACGCCATTACCGGCCAGGACAAGGCCATGTGCGCCAACGTGGACATGTACTCCGGCCTGGTGTACAAGATGATGGGCATCCCGTCGGAGCTGTACACCCCGCTGTTTGCCATCGCCCGCATCGTGGGCTGGTGCGCCCACCGGGTTGAGGAGGTCTACAACCCCTACGGGCGCATCATCCGCCCGGCGTACAAGGCGGTCATGCCCAAGCGCTCCTTCGTGCCGCTGGATGAGCGGGAGGAGAATTAAACATACGTTTCGTATAAAACGTGAAAGCCCCCGCCCGGAACACCCGGGCGGGGGCTTTTTCCGTCAGGGGACGGCGAACTCATCGTAGGGCTCCAGATACAGCTTGACCGGGACCAGGTAGGGCCCGCCGCCGTAGTCCACCGTGAACGATAGGTGGGCCACGTAGGGGCCGCGGTTTACGCCGTCGGTCAGATAGACAAATGAGTCGACGGAAAAGGGCGGGGTCATGGAGGACTCGGAGGCCAGGCCCACATAGAAGAAGCCGGGATCCATTTTGGCATAGACCGGCCCTTCCTTCAGCCACTCATAGCCCTCGAATACCTTTTCGGACAGATTGATGGCGGTGATCTCCCGGGGGGCGCGGTGGGTGACGGTCAGGTTGCCCTCCGGCCCCTGCTCCACCTGCACAAAGCCATCGAAGGAGGACAGCAGGGCGGTGGTGTCGTAGGTGACGCTGCGCTCCAGGCCGTGTTCCGTCCGTTCATAGATGGCGATGATGGGGTTGTCCCCCTCCAGGTAGACCAGGGAAGCCTCGGTCTCGCCGTCCCCGTCCACGTCCAGCACGTACATGCGCCCGGTGAAGGTGGCGGCGTTCACATCGGATTCAATCTGGTAAGTGGTCCCGCCCCAGTCCAGCAGGGTTTGGGTCCCCAGTTGACGCAGGGTGGCCGCGTCCATCTCGCCGTTGAGGGCGGCGCGGGGCTCGGTCTCCCACAGAATGTGGCCCAGAACGTACTCCCGCTGGTCCGTCCAGCCGTAGTGGAATTCGTCCAGCCGCCAGCCGTCCGCCGTGTTCACGTACCGGATGGGGTAGTCCACCGTGTAGTCGCAGCTGCTGGTGGTGCGCTGGCTCCAAGCCGCCTCGTCCTCCCCACGAGGACGCCAGTACCGGTTGGTCAGGATAAGCTCCACGGCGTTTTCGCTCTGCGACACCAGGGTGAAGGGGGCCGCCTCGGCGCCATAATAGTCCCCCTTGGGCCGGGAGGCGGGGAGGAAATAGGTGTCCCCGGCCACGTTGAGGAACAGCTCATGGCCGTCCCACTGGTTGCAGGAGTTCCAGAAGTCCCGGGTGAACAGTCCGTCCACCGCCGCCATCAGGTCGTCCCACCGGGCGAACTGCCCCGTGGCGCGGATATAGGTCAGGCCGTCCCGCTCCACGGTGGCCGCAGGGTCGTAGAGGTAGGGGTCCCCGGGGGACGAGCTTCCAATATGGCAGATCTCCCAGGTGCTCTCCCCAAACAGGTGCCAGTAGAGCGTGCTGGCCTGGCGGTACAGGGCGCGCATCCCATCCCCCAGCATCCGGGGGGTGTAGGTGGATTGATCCTCAAGCACGTCCACCGCGACCTGGAGGCCGGTGTCCTCGTACCAGCGGTACCAGACGGGCTCGGGCTTGGTCTGGTGGGCGGCCCAGGCGGCCTCGAATTCCTCCTGGGTAACCCGGACGCCGTCCACATAGAAGCGGGGGTCGGCTATGCCCTTGTCCAGGCCGTCCTTGCACCAGGCGATCTCCTCCACGGCGAACTCGTCCCCGTCGAAACGGGCCCGGCCTGTGCCCCACTCAAAGCTGCTGCTGCTCCAATCGAAGGTGCCGTCCGCCTTCAAATCGCCGGCGGACCGCCAGCCGGGGGCGTAGGCGGCGATCTCGTCCCCCTGTTGGCGGAGGATGAGGTAGCCCACGTAGCTGTACAGGTACTGGTCGTCCCCCTCGGGAAAGACCACCAGCTCGTTTTGCCCGTCGCCGTCCAGGTCCAGGATGGCGAACCTGCCCGCCTCCACTGTGATCTGGGGCGGCTCCGCGTCCCCATAGAAAAAGGAACGCAGCTGGTGGATGGTATAGCCGCGCTCCCCGCCCGGACGGCGGAATTCCCGCTGTCCGCTGAGCGCCTCCAGCATCCACTCCTCCAGCACCGGGGACGGCTCCGCCGGGGCGGGGGTGGGCTCGGGCGAGGGGGTGGGCAGGGGGCTCTCCGGGGGCTGGGACACGGCGGCGCTGGGGACGGGCTCGTCCTCCGGGGTCTTGGCGGAAACCGGGTCGGTGAGCAGGCACACCGCCGCCATCAAGGCCATGACGGCGCTGACCACCACGATCCAAAGGGTGGGGCGCTGGTAGCGCAGCACGTTGTGGATGCGGCCCTTGGCGTCCCCCTCGTCAAAGGCCAGGGGACAGGGGGCGGGGATGCGCCCGCCGGTGGCCAGGGAGAGGAGGGTGGCGGAGTAGTCCGCCTTCACCGCCGGGCCCAGGGTGCGGATGACCGCCTCGTCGCAGGCGGCCTCAATGTCCCGGCTCATAAGGACAAAGGCCAGCCACACTGCCGGGTTGAACCAGTGGACGGCCAGCGCCGCCCAGCACAGCGGCTTGACCAGGTGATCCAGCCGCCGCAGATGGGCCCGCTCGTGGCACAGGATGAACTGCCGGGGCTGGCCGCGCAGCCCGGCAGGGAGGTAGATCCTGGGCCGGAATACCCCCAGGATGAAGGGGGAGCCCACGCTGGGGTGCTCCCAGGCCCCGTCCGGGGCGCGAATGGCGTCAAACAGGCGGCGGCGCAGCCGCAGGTAGGAGACCAGGGCGCCCCCGCCCATGGCCAGCGCCCCTGCCAGCCACATCCCGGCCAGCACCGTGGGCCAGGGGAAGGGGGCGGGGGCCTCCGGCTGGGGCGCGGCGGGAGAGGGCGCCTCCGGCACGGCGGAGACGGGGAGGCCGCCGGGACCGCCCTGGGTGGCGGGGGTGGGGTTCGGGCCGGGGCCCTCCCAATGGCTGCCAGCCGTCCCCTGCGCCGGGCCGGGGACTTGGACGGGGACCGTCTGGAGGGGAGGCTCAGGCCCGTCCTCCAGCTGGGTGAGCGTCCGCGGGGGCATGGCGTCCGGGACGATGGAGAGGGGGCTCTCCAGGGACACAGGGATCAGGAGCCGGGCAAACACCACCAGCCACAGCAGCGACAGCACCCGCTTGGGGGCCCTGCGCCGCAAGGCCAGCCGCAGCGCCGCCACCACGGCGGCGGCATAGGCGGCGGTGAGGCTCATCTCCCCCAGGACGGGCAGGGCGCGGGACAGGGGGACGAGCAGGTCAGTCATGGCCCTCCCCCTCCCGGAAGCGGTCGATGACGGCCTTGAGCTCGTCGGCCTCTTGGTCGGAGATTGTGCGTCCCCCCATGAAGTGGGCCAGGAAGGAGGGCAGCGAGCCGTCGAAGGCCCGGTCTACTACCGCGCGGCTCTCCTCCCGCAGCACCGCCTCCCGGGGGACGGCGGCGGACACCACCGCGTTTTCATTGCGCAAAATGCCCCGGTCCACCAGCTTTTTCAGCACGGTGTAGGTGGTGGACTTCTTCCAGCCCAGCTCCTTCAGGGACAGCTCCACCAGCCTGCCCGAGGGCAGGGGCTCGTTTTCCCACACGATGCGGGCGAAGCGGTACTCGCCCTCAGCCAGCTTGAGATGATTCATGGCGCGGCCTCCTTAAAGGTCTATAATGGTCGATCTACGCCCAGTCTATCATAATAGACTGGGCATGTCAACACCGGGCGGGCAGATTTAGGAAGATTTTGTCTGGGCGGGCCCTTCCATGTCCGGCAGAAGGAGCAGGCGTTCCGCAAAGGGCCTGCAAGCCGGGGGAGCGGCTGGGAAAAAGGGAAGCCCCCCGCGCCTGCGGGGGGGCTTCCCTTTTCTGATTTACACCCGTTTCCACACCGCCCCGCCGGGCACGTCGGTGATCTCGATGCCCTGGGCCTTCAGCTCGTCCCGGATGCGGTCGGCCTCGGCGAAGTTCTTCGACTTTTTGGCGTCCGCACGCTGCAATACCAGCGCGTCGACGGCCGGGTCGCCCTCGCCCTGAACGGTGAAGCCGCCGGAAGCCGCCGCCGTTTTGGCCTGGGCGGCCTCCCTCTCCCGCAGGGCCGCCGCCCGCTCCAGCAGGGACAGGGAGAGCACCGTGTCGAAGTCTGCCAGCACCGCCAGCTTGGCGGCGTCGTCCACCGGGGCCTTGAGCACGTCGTACAGGCAGGTGACGCCCATGGAGGTATTCAGGTCGTTGCCCACCAGCTCCAGAAATTTTTCCCGGTACTGCCCGAGCACGGCGGGGTCCGCCGTCCCCTGGCCGGGGTCCAGGGCGGCGATGCGGCGGATGAGCTTGCCGTAGGCCCCCGCGGCGTTGTCCAGGTTCTCCCAGGAGAACACCAGCCCCTTGCGGTAGTGGCTTTGCAGGCAGAAGAAGCGGTAGGCCAGGGGGTCGTAGCCCTTTTCCTCCAGCAGGGAGACGGTGAGGAATTCCCCCTTGGACTTGGACATCTTGCCGCTGTTGGTGTTCAGATGGTGGACGTGGAACCACTGCCGGCACCAGGGATGGCCCAGGTACGCCTCCGACTGGGCGATCTCGTTGGTGTGGTGGGGGAAGGCGTTGTCCACCCCGCCGCAGTGGAGGTCCAGATACTCCCCGTTGAACTTCATGGAGATGCAGGAGCACTCGATGTGCCAGCCGGGGTAGCCCACCCCCCAGGGGGAGTCCCACTTCAGGGCCTGGTCCTCGAATTTGGACTTGGTGAACCAGAGTACAAAGTCGTTTTTATTGCGCTTGTTGGCGTCCTCCTCCACGCCGTCCCGGACGCCCACCGCCAGATCGTCCTCGTCATGGTCGTTGAACACGTAATAGCGGTCCAGCCTGGAGGTGTCGAAATACACGTTGCCCCCGGCCACGTAGGCAAAGCCCTTGTCGATGAGGGAGGACACCACCTGGATAAATTCATCAACCAGGCCGGTGGCGGGCTGCACCACCTCGGGGGTCTTGATATTCAGCTTGGCGCAGTCGCTGAAAAAGGCGTCGGTATAGAATTTGGCGATGTCCATGACGGACTTGTTCTCCCGCTTGGCCCCCTTGAGCATCTTGTCCTCGCCGGTGTCCGCGTCGGAGGCCAGGTGGCCCACGTCGGTGATGTTCATCACCCGGTTCACGTCGTAGCCCTCGTAGCGCAGGAACTTCTCCAACACGTCCTCCATGATGTAGGAGCGCAGGTTGCCGATGTGGGCGAAGTGGTAGACGGTGGGGCCGCAGGTGTACATTTCCACCCGGCCGGGGGTGTGGGTGCGGAACTGCTCTTTTTTGTGGGTAGCGGAATTGTAAAGATACATGATATTTTATCCTCCGTTTTGTAATGTTGTCACGCTGCGCCTGTTCGAGACGCGCGGTTTCGCTCCGATTCGGGCAAAACCCATCCGGGCCTTTGGCCCTGCTTGGGCTTTTACCCTCACTACGCTCCATCCGCGCTGCTCACGACGGCTCCGCGCTTCTCGTCCAGCAGCTTTTCCAGCGCCTCCACCCGGTCCGACAGGGCGGCCAGCCGCTCCAGGGTGGGGTTTTTCACGCTGGTCTGGTCCACCTCGTCGGCGTAGTGGGTGGAGCGGCCCGCGATGCGCACGATCTGGGCGGGGATGCCCACGGCGGTGGCGTCGGGGGGCACCTCGGAGAGCACAACGGCGTTGGCGGCGATGCGGGCGTTGTCCCCCACCCTGAAGGGGCCCAGCACCTTGGCCCCGGTGGAGATGAGCACGTTGTTGCCGATGGTGGGGTGGCGCTTGCCCTGGTCCTTGCCGGTGCCCCCCAGGGTGACGCCGTGGTAGATCAGGCAGTCGTCCCCCACCTCGGCGGTTTCGCCGATGACGATGCCCATGCCGTGGTCGATGACCAGGCGGCGGCCGATTTTCGCGCCGGGATGGATCTCAATGCCGGTCCAGAACCGGCTCCACTGGGATATCAGACGGGCCAGGAATTTCAGCCGGCGGCGGTACAAAAGATGGGCCAGCCGGTGGTAAAGGGTGGCGTGCACGCCGGGATAGAGCAGAAAAATCTCAAGCCTGCTGCGTGCCGCCGGGTCCCGGGCCTGGTAGGCCCGCAGAGTCTCGCCCAATCGGGTCATGAATATGGTTCCCTCCTTGAAGCTGTCGCGCTTCCCAAAATAAAAACCCCCCATGCCCGACGGCATGAGAGGCGGCGTTACCGCGGTTCCACTCTCGTTTCTCGCTCGTGGCCGTGACGTGGCCGGACGGGGGGCTCCCAGGTCCCCCGCGCTCCCGCTCGCATTTCGTCCGGCGCATCCCCGAGGGCCGCTTTCAGCCTGGACGGCCCCTCTCTGACGGCTACGCTTCCGAACTACTTCCCGCGTTCATCGCGCTATTTTGTTTTCATACTGTTTCAGTATATTATCACACCCCTCGGAGGGTGTCAAGAGAGGGAAAGATTTTTGCCCCCCTGGGGGAATGGGCCGCCGGGAACGGGGGAAAGAACCCGGGAGCGCCCATGGCTGAGAGGCTTCGGGCGTTCCCGGGCGCGCGGGCCCTTGCCAAGCGGGGGGAAGTCTGCTACAATGGAAGGAACAATTCGACACTGTTCGACAAAATTCGACATAAGAGGAAGCGATTCCCAGGAGAGGCCGGGGGAAATCTGCATAGCATAATACAGACGCAAAGGCTGTGCGCCGCGGGGCGCGGAAAGGAAGCGGTTTATAGGATGGAGCGGCAGGAGCTGGACCAGGGGGCCGCACGGACGGCGGCAGAGCTGCGCATGCAGCTGGCCCAGATAACGGCGGCCAGCCAGCTGCTGGAGCGCACCGCCCGGGATGAGAAGAGCCGGAGCTATCTGGCGGCGATGAACCAGGGGATCTGCCGGATGCTGCGCATCGTGGGCCGTTTGGAGATCACCGGCCGGCTGGGAGGAAAAGACCCCCGGCTGGAACGCGCCCCCGCCGACCTGGGCCGGCTGACGCAGGAGCTGGGGGAACGGCTGGCGGGGCTTTTGGAGTGCGCGGAAGTGAAGCTGGAGGTGAGCGCCCCGGAGGGGCTGTGGGCCTGGGTGGACGTGGAGCTGATCCGGCAGGTGCTGATGGAGCTGGTGGCCAACGCCGCCGCAGCGGGCAGGCGGGTGAGGCTCAGCGTGGAGCGGCTGGGGGAGAGCGCCGTGTTCACCGTGGAGGACGACGGGCCGGGAGTGGAGCCGGAGCGGCTGCACTACCTGTTTGACAGCGGGGGCCAGACGGCGCCCGACTGGCGGCGCGGGGGCGTGGGGATTGCCGTGGCCCGGAAGGCGGCGCAGCTCCACGGCGGGACGGTGATCGCCGACTGTGCGCCGGGGCAGGGGCTGCGGGCGGTGGTGTCGATCCCCCTGGGGGAGCCCGGAGAGGGGCTGCTGCGGGAGCCCGGCGCGGACTGGGACCGGGGCGGCTTTGACGACGAGCTGGTGGCGCTGAGCAAGCTGCTGCCCGCCTGGGTCTTTGGGCCGGAGCCCGGCGGAGACGAGCGTTTGAAATGAAACCCATGCGGAGAGGCGCGCCTTCGGCGCGTTTCTTTTTGCCGTCAGGCGGAGAAGCCCGCAAGAAGGGGGCCCCGCAAAGCCGGTGTATGGCTTTGTGGGGAGAGGAAAGACGGCGGAACGAGCGAGCTTTCGCCTTTAGGCGGAGGTGAGGGATGTGGAGTCCGCCTTGACGACGTTGGCTACCGCCGCCAGCACCTCGCCGTGGGTCTGGTCAAACAGGTGGGTATAGATGCGCTGGGTGATGCCGGGGCTGGCGTGGCCCATGGCCCGGCTGATCTGGTACATGGGCACCCGGGCGCTGTTGGCCATGCTGGCGAAGGTGTGGCGCAGGCCGTGAAAGGTGATGGGCGGCAGGCGGTGCTCCCACACAAAGGCGGCCAGGGAGGAGGACAGCGCGCTGGGACGGATGGGGCGGCCATCCATCCCCAGCAGCAGGAAATCGTCGGGGGAGCAGGGGAGGCCCTCCTGGCGGCGCTGGGTGCGCAGGGCGCGCAGGAGCTCCAGCAGCTCGCCCAGGGCGGCGATGGACAGGGTGCGGCAGCTGCCTGCGGTCTTGGGGGGCTTTTCCACCACCCGGGCCCCTGCGGCGGTGCGCACCCAGCGCACCGAGAGCTGGCCGGATTGAAGGTCCACATCCCGCCAGCGCAGGCCCAGGAGCTCGCCCCGGCGCAGGCCCAGGAAGCAGGCCAGCCGGACGGGCACCTCCAGGGAGGTGCCGTCCACCGCCTGGAGAAGCCGGGCCAGCCGGGCGGGGGTGTAGTAGACCGCCTCCGGCTCGGTGGGCCGGGGCGGGGTGGACCGCTGGATGGGGTTGAGGGGGACGACCCCCTGCCGGAAGGCGGACTTCAGGGCGGTGTGGAGCAGGATGTGGTGCTTGCGGATTGTGTTGGGGGACAGGCCCTTTTCGTCCGACAGCCATTGGTAGTAGCCGTTTACCAGCTGGGGGGACAGGTCGGACAGCCGCACCCGGCCCAGGGCCGGGACGATGTGCTTGCGGATGATGCTGCTGTAGCCGCTGACGGTGGTATCTGCCCGGAAGGGCTCGATGTCCCGCTCCATCCAAAGCTCCAGCCAGCGCTCCAGGGTGACGCCGGCGCCGACGGGAGGGGCGCAGGGAGGCAGCGGAAAGCCTACCGCGGGAACGGGGGGGATGGGACGCAGAACCATGCGGCCGCTGCGGGGGGTGGTGTGTGACATGGTAACAGCTCCTTTTTCTCTGTTTTGCGGCGGGCCGCAGGGTCCCCGGTGACGCCGCGTTATGATGGGATCTCTTGATTATAGAACGCAGGGAAGGGGGAGGGGAAGAGAAAAGGGCTTCCCTCTTGACTTTTCCCCCGTTTGGCAATACAATAATGTGCACCTCTTTAGGATGTGGAGAAATCCTCATTTTAAAATATATAAAGGATGGATAGACATGGCACAGGACAAAAGCAAGCAGGTCAGCCAGATCACCGACATGGATGTGGATTTTGCCCAGTGGTACACCGACGTGTGCAAGAAGGCGGAGCTGATCGACTATTCCAGCATCAAGGGCATGTTCATCTACCGGCCCTACGGCTACGCCATCTGGGAGAACTTCCAGCGCGTGCTGGACGGGATGTTCAAGGAGACGGGCCATGAAAATGTCTACCTGCCCATGCTCATCCCCGAGTCCCTGCTGCAAAAGGAAAAGGACCATGTGGAGGGCTTTGCCCCCGAGTGCGCCTGGGTCACCTGCGGCGGCAGCGAGAAGCTGGAGGAGCGTATGTGCATCCGCCCCACCTCCGAGACGCTGTTCTGCGAGCACTATAAGAATGTGATCCACTCCCACCGGGATCTGCCCAAGCTGTATAACCAGTGGACCTCCGTGCTGCGCTGGGAGAAGACCTCCCGCCCCTTCCTGCGCCACCGGGAATTTTTGTGGCAGGAGGGCCACACCATGCACGCCACCGCCGAGGAGGCCGTCCAGGAGACCGAGCGGATGCTGAACATCTACGCCGACTTCTGCGAGCATTACCTGGCCATGCCGGTGGTGAAGGGCCGCAAGACGGAGAAGGAGAAGTTCTCCGGGGCCGAGGCCACCTATGCCGTTGAGTGCATGATGCACGATAAGAAGGCCCTTCAGGCGGGCACCTCCCACTACTTCGGGGACGGCTTCGCCCGGGCCTTTGATATCACTTTCGCGGGGAAGGACAACCTGCCCCACCACCCCTTCCAGACCTCCTGGGGGGTGTCCACCCGGCTGATCGGCGGGGTGATCATGACCCACGGCGATAATAACGGACTGGTTCTGCCCCCCAAGGTGGCCCCCGTCCAGGTCATTGTCATCCCCGTGGCCCAGCACAAGGAGGGCGTCGTCGCCGCAAACGAGGCGGTGATGGAGCGGCTGAGGAAGGCGGGCTTCCGGGTGAAGATGGACGCCTCCGACAACTCCCCCGGCTGGAAGTTCGCCGAGTACGAGATGAAGGGCGTGCCCCTGCGCCTGGAGCTGGGCCCCAAGGACATGGAGAAGAACCAGTGCGTACTGGTCCGCCGGGACAGCGGGGAGAAGTCCTTCGTGTCCCTGGACGGCATTGAGGACACCGTGGCCCGGATGCTGGAGGATATCCACCAGGGCCTGTACGCCAAGGCGAAAAAGAACCTGGAGGACAACACCTACCCCTGCGCCACTCTGGAGGAGGTAGCGGAGAAGATGGCCTCCCGGGGCGGCTTCGCCAAGACCATGTGGTGCGGCGACCTGGCGTGCGAGGTGCGGATGAAGGAGGAGGCGGGGGTGTCCTCCCGGTGCATCCCCTTCCAGCAGGAGCATTTGGGCGACGTGTGCGCCTGCTGCGGCAAGAGCGCCAAGCACATGGTCTACTGGGGCGTGGCTTATTAAAGGATAAAGGGAATATTTTGAATGGGGCCAAAGCCCGGCGAAAGCGGGCGTGGGCTCCGAAGGGCTTTAAACGCCGTCCTGCCTAGGCAGGACGGCGTTTGGCAATGTTGCACAGACGGCTTTTTGCCAAAAGGGCGAAAACCGTGAAAAAACTTTGCCTTCCGGGCGGAAATGTCAATAGTAAATGCGAAAAAAATATAAAAATTTTTTGAGCGCGTCAG
>ERZ779626.283-NODE-283-length-33851-cov-36.112469_pt1 | contig 33851 bp, 35 predicted proteins | sample MGYA00514209_ERZ779626 | MGnify/ENA primary metagenome ERZ779626 (study PRJEB29562, sample SAMEA4376713) | mouse gut metagenome | isolation source: Cecum | study: EMG produced TPA metagenomics assembly of the A DSS colitis mouse model was used to assess the...
CTCTATGCTCTTTTTCCTAGAGTCAAACAGAAAGAATTAACGTCGTTTACTATAACTCTAAATGCACAAAGATAAGCAGTTCTTTTGCCATCTGCAAAATCTTTGTCCTCAAGGTCATAGAAAACATACAGCTCTCCAACCAATTCTCCATCATAGTCGAGCGTCCAGAATTCAGCCTTCCCTCTTTTTATGTTGTCGCAAAAGAATTTTGCATTAGAAGAAGCAGTATGAATACTTTCATATCCCCACAATTTCAACAATTCATGCTCTGCTGCTCCTCTAATCTTCATAGACTTTATCCTTCAAATCTTTAATTTATCGCTCAGATTATAGCATATTATGACGACTGTATCAACATACTTTTGTAGAAACTGCCGAAGTTGTGACATAGCAACACTTTTCTTAAAAGGGACATTTAATATCTTTTGTTTTGCTTCTATTTTCAACATATCTTACAGGGAAAAAGCGCAAAGGAGAGGGAGTTATTCGGGGCTATTGCTATCTGGGGAATTGAAGAAACACCTGCTTATGATACGGGAACAGGGAGAGGAAAGATTCGATTTGCTTGTGGCGCAGATGGTAGAAAAGGAAGGTGAGACAGAGAAGTTAAAAGTACAGGATCAGATTCTTTGGGTGCAAAGAATGAATTGCATTAGATCAAGGGCAGAGGAGATTGTGAGGGAAGAAATTATATATATACTTTAAGAAAGAAGAGCAGAGAAGTCAGCTCTCTTTCTATTGCTATTAATTTAAGTTCGAATTGAACATCTAACGATTTCGTGATATGATTTGGAGAGAATTATCAAGAAGATTTATAATGGCAGTCATATATGACAAACTATGGAAATTATTACAAGAAAAGAATTGAGATGCAGCGGAAGACTGGAATTAGTGGCAATATTCTTGCACGAATGGGAAGAAATGAATACATTTCAATAGAAAGCATTGAAAAGATATGTTGTGCATTGCATTGTATATTAATGACAGAAATGCTTATACTCATGCTTCTAAAAAGATTGTTCCAGCAATGAATATGGAACAAACGGAGAACGTGAATTGTTGTTATAAAGAGTTTTACAGAATTAAGCTATTAAGACAATTAAATTTATCAGATAAAATAATTTGTAATAGATTTTTATTTAATAAAAAATTTGTGACAGCATACAAGACTTTTTTTGGATTAACAATAACGAATGCAGATGAAAAGCATAATACAGGCGAATTTGATGATGAAATGTGTGACTATATGTGATTTGAGAATAGTGTGAATACATACATGAAATGCAGAATAAAAATATAATTGTTTATGATATAGAGGAAAATGCAATTGACATACAGTTAAGATTGATACAAAAAAAAGTGTGATGGATAGGAATCATTATTTTGCATTACAGAAATCTGTAGTTCTTAATCCGAATATAGAATTGGACAATAAAAATTATGTGAGGACATTTCGTGGAAAGATTTGTTTCATAATAAGAACAGAATATGTTATGTGATAGAAACGATACCAGACTTTTTATATTGCGGTGAATGTGTGGTTAAGGATATTTCTGCTGATATTCCTGAAATAGAAATCGAGCTGATGTGGGAGTACCAGCATCAAGGAATTGGATATAGAGCAATGATTAAGATGTTTAACAAAATATCAGAGAGGTATGGAAAACAAGAATTTATGCAAAAATTGAAGATATTGCTTATAAAACCTTGTTGATATTTGTAGCACAAATTATTCAAATGAATGAATCCTTATCTCAAGAGAGTTAAGAAGTTTATAGAGTTTAAGAAAGCAGGTAGAAAGTATGCCGGAGCATCAGACAATAGAATACAAAGAATCATGGCATGATGAGTTCTTAGAGTGGATCTGCGGATATGCAAATGCTTATGGTGGAACGCTTTATATTGGTAAGAATGACAATGGAGATGTTGTTGGACTTAGCGATAAAGAAAGGAAAAAACTATTGGAGTCTATTCCAAATAAAATTACAGATACAATGGGCATTGTGGCAGATGTCAACCTGTTGTATGAGAATGACATGCAATACATTGAGATTATTGTAGATAAGTACCCTTCCCTCATCAGCTATCATGGTAAATATTTTTATCGTTCCGGCAGTACGATGAGAGCGATAACAGGAAAAGAACTGGATAAAGCTATCTTAAAATCACAGGGCAGAACATGGGACGGTATGCCGATTCCGAAGCTGAAAGTGACAGATTTAAGAAGAGAAGCAATTGATTTACTGAAAGAAAAGGCGATAAGAAGAGGAAGGCTTGCAGAGGAAGAAACAAAGGTTGCTGATACAATATTGATGGAAAATCTTCACCTAATTGATGAAGATGGTTATCTGATAAGAGCAGCAATGTTGGCATTCTATAAAGATCCGGAGAAATGGGTTACAGGTTCTTATATTAAGATCGGATATTTTGGGAAATCAGATGCCGACTTGAAATATCAGGACGAGGTACATGGTTCTTTGATTGAACAGATCGATAAGACGGTTGATTTGGTTTATACGAAATATCTGAAAGCTTTGATTTATTATGATGGGATTCAGAGGATTGAGCAGTTTATGTTTCCACAGGAAGCATTTCGTGAGATATTGCTGAATGCGGTGGTTCACAAGGATTATAGTGCCTGCAACCCTATCCAGATTAGTGTATATGAGGATAAAATATATATCTGGAATGATGGAGAGATGCCGTCTGAGCTGGATTCAACGGAGAAACTGTTTGAAAAACATTCATCCAAACCGTATAATCCTAAGCTGGCAAATGTTTTCTTTAAAAGTGGTATGATAGAGGCATGGGGCAGAGGTTTTGACAAAATCAAGGAGGCATGTGCAAAGTACAATGGACGCCTGCCGGAATACAATATCAGCGTGTCAGGGATTATGGTGCTTTGTAAGGCGTGTGATAAGTATTTGGAATTGCTGAATGATAATAAAGATAATTCGCTCATTTCAAATGAGCGAATTATGAGCGAATTAATGAGTGGAAAAATGAAAGAACCTGTGCAACAAATACTTGAATATCTAAAAAACAATGATACAATTACAACTATGATAGGAAAGGAAATAACAGGTAAGTCGGAGGCTCAAGTTCGCAGATATTTAAAAGCATTAACCGATTGTGGAATTATTAAAAGTAAAAAAATTACAAAAGGAAACATATACACAAAATTTTAACGTAATTCAATCATTTTAAATGAGCGAATTATGAGCGAAAAACTAACCAAGAGTATTTGCTGCTATGAGACACTTATATCACGACTAAAATGGTTATGATGAAACCGGTTATTGAAGAGGTAGAAATTTATTTTTATGAAAGAGGTGCTAAAATGTTCAATCAAAATCAAATATACAATATTTTTAATCAACAACAAATACAGGCTCAACTGCAGCAAATGCAACAGCAGTATCATAGTCAGCAAATGTGGAAAGTGTCCGATTGCGCAAAGAAGTTAGATGATTTTCTTAAAAGTGCGGAGGAGATAGATGCTCAATATCAGCAGCTTGCCTTTGCCGAATGTTGTGCAGTATTGGGGAAACATATGCAAAAACAAATATAAATTGGCTACACAGTGTGTAGCTAATTGTGGCAACATAGTTTTGCATTAAAAAGTTGTGACACGTCGCAACTTTTGGCAAAATTTCATCTTGGGTACAATTTGGGTACACCAGCTTTGAAACCGCATAAATGAGAAATAAAAGCGTATCAAAAAGATACTATTTCGCAAGAAAAAGCGATGTAAAACAGGATTTGCAACGAACTGGAAAGAGAGAAGGAGTGAAACCATGATCATTTTGATAACAGGCGCATCACACACTGGCAAGACGGTTCTGTCACAGAAGCTGCTCGAAAAATACAGATATCCCTATCTGTCGATAGACCATCTGAAAATGGGGCTGATCCGCAGTGGAAACACATCACTTACACCATTGAGCAAAGGTGATGATCTGACAAAGTACCTGTGGCCCATTGTCCGCGAGATGATCAAAACAGCCATAGAGAACGAGCAGAACCTCATTATTGAGGGATGTTATATTCCGTTTGACTGGGAAAAGGATTTTGAGAACGAATATCTGCAAAACATAAAATACTGCTGTCTCGTGATGAGTGAGCGCTATATAAAAAATCACTTTGATGACATCAAAAGGTACGCAAGTGCCATTGAGGAGCGCCTGGATGACGAGGACTGTACCCTGGAGAATGTGCTGAGGGATAACGCGCAAGTCCTGGAACTTGCACAGAAGAATAACGTGGACTATATTCTGATCGACGACGAGTACGAGAGAACTGTCAACGAGGGAGTGGAGTCCCTGTGTGGACCGGCAGCCGCCGGCTGATGGACTGCGAGGATATGGCAGCGAGATCAGGATCGGAGTGAAGGCGGGTTCTGCCTGAACAGATACAGGAAAGGGTGAGAACGGACATGCACATCGTGATCGTGGAGGACGAACCGGCAATCAGGCAGGAGCTGAAGCTCCTGCTGGAAAATGCGCTCTACAAAGTCACAGCGCTCAGCGAATTTCAGGATGCGGCATCTGCGGCGCTGGCAGCAGAGCCGGATCTGATCCTGCTGGACATCAGGCTGCCTGGGGATTCTGGATTTGATGTATGCACAAAAATCCGTGCGGTGTCGGAAGTGCCTATTATCTTTCTGACCAGCCGGACCGACGCCGCGGATGAACTGAACGGTATGTTAAAGGGCGGGGACGACTATGTCACAAAACCATTTTATCCGCCGCTTCTGCTGGCGCGCATCACAGCAGTGCTGAAACGGACAAAAAAGGCAGCAGGGCAGGAGCGGGAACCGGACAGGCTGGTGTACCGCGGCGTGGAGCTGGACATTGCGCGCGGCAGCATCCGCTGCCAGGACAGTCAGGCTGAGTTGACGAAAAATGAGTTTAAGATCCTCTATTATCTATTCCAGAACACAGGCAGGATCATACCGAGAATCGAGCTGATCGAATATCTGTGGGACAACCAGGTCTTTATCGACGACAACACGCTGAGCGTCAATATGACGCGCATCAGGGCAAAACTCGAGCAGATCGGCGCGCACGATCTGGTGGAGACAAAGCGCGGGATGGGGTATCGCCTATGAATGTCATATCCTTTCTGAAAGACCGGATCCTGTTGTATGTCTTGCATCTGGTCTGCATGATCGCGCTGGGCGGATTTCTGCTGGCGACGGGGTATCACAGAGATGCGTGCCTGCTGATCTGGATCTGCTGGCTCCTGGTGCTTTCTGTATGGTCCGCTTACGAGTACCGCAGGAGAAAGCGGTATTTTTCCCAAATGGAAGCGGTGCTTGCGCGGATCGACCAGCGCTATCTGCTCGGGGAGTTAATGCCCTTTTCGGAGCGGCTTGAAGACCGTCTGTACCGGGAAATGATACGCAGGTCCAACGGCGCGGTCATCGAGAGGATCCACGCGGTGGAGGAGACCAAGGAGGATTACCGCGAGTACATAGAGAGCTGGGTGCATGAGATCAAGGCACCGATCACTAGCGTCGCGCTGATGTGTGAGAACCACAGGAGCGAGGTCACGAGGAACATCGGCACAGAGAACGGCAAGATCGAGAATTATGTGGACATGGCGCTCTACTATGCGCGCTCCGACGAGGTTTACAGGGACTATCTGATACAGGAGACGGATCTGGGGGCAGTGGCGGCGGAGGTGGTCGGGCGCAGCAAATATTATTTCATACAGAATGCCGTGCAGGTGGCGATCGACTGCGGTGATCCTGTCTATACAGACAAAAAATGGATCGCGTTTATCCTGAACCAGATCTTGCAGAACAGCCTGAAATACAGACGGGAGACTGGCGCGCGGATCCGGATTTACACGCAAAAAGAAAAGCGGGGTGTACGCCTGATCGTCGAGGACAACGGTATCGGGATCAAGGCGGAAGAACTCCCGCGCATCTTTGAAAAGAATTTCACAGGTACAAACGGCAGAAACCATGAGCGCTCTACCGGGATGGGACTGTATCTGTGCGGGAAACTCTGCGCTAAGCTCGGCATCGGAATCCGCGCAGAGTCGGAGGAACACGTCGGCACGAAAGTGGTGCTGGAATTTCCAATCAGTACATATATTCGGGCGGAGGGCAATTGAGTGCCCTCCGCCCAGTCTTTATCCGATCAGGCATTCTTTGCCCTTGAAGGCAAATCCATATTTACGGATCTGCTCCGGGGCAAATCCATCGGCGATCAGCTTGGCGTCATACAGCTTTTCATCAATCTGGGAGTGGGCATTCGCAACAGTTTGTGAGAGGTCTTTCTCCCGCAGCGGTTTATGCACTTTGAATTCAATGATATAGGCACAATCCTTTTCCCGGTCTTTCGGTGTCAGCATAATGTCATAGCGTCCAAAGCCGCTTTCCCTGTTTGATGTGATCTCAAAGCGTCCTGCGAGCTCAACCATCAGTCCCAGCACAAACCCGTGATAAAAACGTTCAGGCGCATCATCATCATGTACACTTTTGGCAATATCAAAACTTGAGAAACTGTGGAGCGCGATCTTGTTCAGAAACTCGTTCATCCCATCCAGGTCGTTTATGAGGAGTGCCTTGATGAAATTATTGTATGGCATTTCCGCATTGCCGCCAAACCAGCCCTTGACCATTCTGCGGAACATCTTTCGCACTTCGAGGTTTGTGATGGTCAGCGTGTACCAGGCGTCGCCCTCCTCGCCTACACCCTCCTCGTCCGTGTCCAGTGTCCTCACATTCAGCACTTTCAGATATCCCGTGGCAAGCAGGAGGCTCCACACGGCATCGGTGCTGCCGTTTAACTGGTCAAACACGATCTTTTCATCGATTTCTGCCTCAAAGCTTTTGCCCTGCAGGAGATCTTCCATTGTCTGTTTTATGTCCGGGTTTCCCTTTTGGATCAGCTGGTTCACAAGACCGTTCCCGCTTGTGTTCGACCAGTAGGTATCGTATTTTCCTCTTTCGTTCAAAAAAGACACGATCGACCACGGATTGTATATATCCGTACATGTGCCGAATATAAATCCGTCATACCACCTTTTTACTTTCTGTTTCTGCTCCCCCAATCCCGCGTCGTCTAGTGCCGTAAAGACTTCCTCTTCTGTAAACCCAAAAGATGTCATATATTTATCAGAAGTTGTGATAACGACATTCAGGTTATTCATGCCAGTGAAGATACTTTCTTTCGCAACCCTTGTGATCCCGGTGATCAGCCCGCGCTCAAGGTACTCGTTTGTCTTGAAGGTGGAGTTGAACAGACCGCTGAAAAATCGGACCGTCTCCTCCCAATAACCTGAGATCCAGGCATCGTGCATCGGCGTATCGTACTCATCCAGGATAATGATCACCTTCTGACCATAATGGCGCTGCATGAAACCTGCCATTGTACGGATGGCATCCGCAGCCAGATCACTGCCCATTCCAAGTTCTATCTCCTGATAATATTTCTTTTCCCGTTCATTTAGCAGGTCTCCCGCTAACAGATAGTCATTTTTATTATACAGGTCCGTGATCACTTTTGAGATCTTGAACAGCATTTCCTCATAGGTCGACGCCTTCACATTGGCAAAGCTCAGAAAGATGACCGGAAAAGTCCCCTGCAGTCTTCTGTATGTGTAGTCCCCGTCAGGCGATTTTTCCTCCCAGATGGACAAGCCCTCAAACAGATCACTCCTGCCTGCGTACTGATTCGAGAAAAAGCACTGCGTCATGCTCATGTTCAATGTCTTGCCGAATCTGCGCGGACGCGTGATCAATGTAACTTTGTCTGCGCATTCCCACCACTCCCGGATGAAATCGGTCTTGTCGATATAGAATATATGTTGTGTTCTCACTTCCTCAAAGTCCTGATATCCAAGCCCTGCCCTGTTTTCATTCATTTTGCGCCCTCCCTTGTCTGAAATAAATGGTTATCCTGTTATCAGTATACACGATACTGGCTTTTTTCACAACATATGGTCTTTACATAAGGTGGCAAGTTTTTCGACAGACAGTTATCTTTCGTTACTGTTTACTCGCAATGTCATGATGCTGGGGTCAAAAGGTCATTTCCCCTTTTGACCCAGCATCATGACACTGGGGCGTGAACAGTAATTATCTTTCAAAATTGTAAGCTTACTGCAACCGACATTGATACCATTTCCCGCATGGTTCTGATAAAATACAGAAAAAGGATTATACGGAGGTTGAGATGAGGGCATATATCAATGTGTGTGATGTGGAGAAATATTACGGCAGCGATGCGGGCGTGACAAAGGCGATAGACCGCGTGAGTTTTCAGGTGGAGGAGGGAGAGTTTGTCGGCGTGATGGGGGCTTCCGGTTCCGGGAAGACGACGCTGCTCAACATGCTCTCCACGATCGACAGCGTGACGGCGGGGCACATCTATTATCAGGACACAGACATCACGGAGCTAAAACCGGGCAGGCTCGCAAAGTTCCGCAAGGAAAATCTGGGGTTCGTGTTTCAGGAGTACAATCTGCTCGACACGCTGACGATCGGCGAAAATATCGTGCTTGCGATGACGCTCCGGAACAAGGGCAGAAAGGTGATCAAGAAGGAAAGCGAGGAGATGATGCGGCTGCTTGGCATCTGGGAAGTCTGCGATAAGTTTCCCTACCAGGTCTCGGGCGGGCAGAAACAGCGCTGTGCCTGCGCGCGGGCGCTCATCAACCACCCAAAGCTCCTTCTGGCGGATGAGCCGACCGGGGCTCTTGACTCCAGGGCGGCAGAAACACTTCTGGAGACTTTTCAAAAGCTGAATGAGACAAAGCGGGCGACGATCTTCATGGTGACGCACGACGCTTTCTCGGCGAGCTATTGCAGCCGCATTTTATTTTTGAAGGACGGTCAGATCTTTCATGAGCTGATCCGCGGTCAGAAGGGCAGGCGTGAGTTTCTGAACAATATCCTGGACGTGCTTTCCATGACAGGGAGTATGACGCACACTGCCACAGAGACAGGTGAAGGTTTTTCGGCGGCAGGCGCTGCGCACCCTGCGGCAAATGCAGCAGTGCGGGACAATATGACAGGAGGTGACAGCGATGTTTGCTAAACTGGCACTGCGCAATGTGCGGCGTTCGGCGAAGGACTATCTCGTATATTTTGTCACGATGACAGTCGTGGTGGCGTTAATGTTTGCCTTTAACAGCCTTTTGTTTGCGAAGGACATACAGGAGATGGTCGATGAGGTGGGGATCCTGACGGTCATGCTGGGGCTGGCGACATTTTTCATCGTGATCATCGTCGCGTGGCTGATCAATTATATGCTGCGGTTCATCATGGAAAAGCGCAGCAGGGAGTTTGGGATCTATCTGCTCCTGGGCATGGAGAAAAGGCAGATCGCACAGTTGTATATGCGCGAAAATATGCTTCTTGGCGCGGCGGCTTTTCTCGCGGGACTTGTGTTTGGAATGCTGGTGCAGCAGATCCTGATGGCGGTGCTCTACAGCATGATCCTGATGGAGTTTCGGATCAGCATCAGGATCGACCGGCAGTGCATCGTCATGACGGCGCTCTGCTATGCGGGCTGTTATCTGCTGGCACTTCTGCGCTGTAAGCGGAAACTCAGAAAAATGAATATCCACGGCTTGATAAATGCGGAAAGGCAGAATGAGGCGGTCAAAGAATCCCGTGAGGAAATAAAGAGGTGGATCCTTCCGCTGTCCATCGTATTTTTGCTTTTTTTCGGTGTGTGGCTGTTTTGCTGGAAGAAATGGGATACGATCGTTATCGTGGCATTTCTGATCGGTCTGATCCTGGTGATCTATCTGTTTTATACGGGACTTTCCGCCTGGGTGATCTGTTATGTGCGCCGTGAGGGAAGGGCAGTCTACAGGGGGCAGAATCTGTTTTTGCTCCGGCAGTTCGCCTCGAAGATCAAGACGATGCGGTTTACGATGGGGACGCTGACGGCGCTGTTTGTCGTGGCGTTTCTGGGGTGCTCGATCGCGATGATGTTCAATTTTTATCAGGATCATATGCTTGCGGAGAAGATGCCGTTTGACATACAGCTCCACAGCGGATATGTCGAAAATGATTTTGCGGCGGAACTTGCGGTCATGGAGGAAAATGTGCCGGTTGAGGAGGCGTACCCGTACCAGATCTACACGAATGGCACAGACCAGATGAATGTTTATCTGTACACGCACCTGAGAGCATTCGGCGATAAATACAGAAACGAGGACGGCAGCCCTGATATGGAAGCGATCGCGAACGATCACGGTAATGTATACTGCACATACGATACGTATATAGGACTGACGGATTACAACCATCTGCGGGAAATGATCGGATATGAGGCGGTATCTATGGCGGAGCATGAGTATGTCATTCACATGAAGGACAGGGTATTTCGGGAGACGGGAGACTTTTCCGACCAGCTATTTATAGAAGGCAGCAGCGGGCAGCTTGTGTGTGCGGGGTATTACACGGAACCGTTTTCGCAGGACGGGCAGAATGGCGGGGATTATGTGATCGTGGTGTCCGATGCCGAGATCGCAAAGATGCAGCCTTATTATGCAGAGCTGGTGGTAGACATCGCAGGAGGGGCGCCGGATCATCTGAAAGATGAGATCGATGCGGTGTCAGAGACTTCGAGGAAATCGATGGCGCTTGATTTTGATCACTGGCGGACGCTTGATATCGGAGGAAATACCTGTGCCGGATCGGATATGATCCTGGTGTGGGGATCGGACAATCTCGTGCGCGATAATCTTGTCAAAGAGATGAAGTGCATGCTGCTGCCGCTGATCTTTCCGCTGATCTACATTGGTCTGGTCTTTCTGTGCGTCGCACTGACCGTGCTGTCCGTACAGCAGCTCAGTGATTCCGCAAAGTACAGATTCCGCTACAATGTGTTAAAGCAGATCGGCATGGGGACGGAGGAGGTGGCGAGGCTCGTCTGGAAGCAGCTCGTGCTGTTTTATCTGTGCCCGGCGCTGTTTGCGGTGGTGATCAGCGGGGTGATCGCGGGGTATGTGGGCGGAAATTTTAACTTCTACGCGGGTGTGAAGATGCCGTCGTGGTTCTATTTCGGGATCTCGTTTCTGCTGTTCTTCGGGGTGTACAGCATCTATTTTGCGGTGACGTATGTCGGGTTTCTGCGGAATGTGGAAGGATGACCTGTTTGCGCGGGGCGAGCTGCAGCAGGCAGCCGCCTGCGCAGACGGGTCATGATTTTTCATAATACTTTGCCTGTGCATGCCAGAGCTGGCTGTATTTGCCGCCGGCATCTGCCACCAGCGCTTCATGAGTTCCCTGCTGTATGAGCTGTCCGTGGTCAAACACGCAAATGGAATCGCAGAAACGGCAGCTTGACAGCCTGTGGCTGATGAACACGGCGGTTTTATACTTGGTCAGCACATTGAAATTCTCATAGACAGCCGCCTCCGCTATGGGATCGAGCGCCGCCGTGGGCTCATCCAGAACCACGAACGGAGCATCCTTGTACAGTGCGCGCGCCAGCGCGGTTTTCTGCATCTCGCCGCCGGATAATTCGATCGCCTCAGCGTCGTATTCCCGCGAGAGTGCCCGTTTGAGGGCATTTTTTTCTTTGGCTGCCGGATCGCGTTCAAGATGCGCCAGTTTATCGCCCAGCCCTGCGCGGATCAGGCAGTCACGCACATGTGCTTCGTCGTAATCCGATCTGACCGCCACATTCTCTCCCAGCGGAAAGCCTAAGAGCTTATAGTCCTGAAACACCACGGAGAACAGTGCCATGTATTCATCATAGCGGTATCGGGAGATGTCGATGCCGTTTAACAGGATCGTCCCTTCGGTGGGATCGTACAGACGGCAGAGCAGTTTGATGAACGTGGTCTTGCCGGAACCGTTCTCGCCCACGATCGCCATTTTGTTTCCGATGCGGAACCGGATGCTGACGTGGCGCAGCGCCCAGCTGTCCGAGCGGGGATAGCGGAAACTCACATCCCTAAATTCGATCTCGTAATCGATATCATCGCGCTTTTCCACAGCCAGAGTGCCCTTGTACATGTCGTTGGGCAGATCCAGATATTCGTAGAGGGACACCAGATATTGGTTGTTGTGGCGCAATCTTCCGATCCCTGCGGCGACAGCTGAGACAGCCTCTATGAATCTTTTTGTCGTGCCCTGATACAGGATGAAGCTGCCGATGCCAAACACACCGATGAATGCCCGGGCTGCCGTAAAGAGGAAGATGCACAGATTTAACACAGCGTTTAGCATGATGGACAGGAAATTGTATCTGATAGTAACCTTTTCCAACTCTGCGATCCATTCGGGATGAAGTCTGTTTCGGAGCATCTCCAGAACAAAGGGGTTGAGATCAAACACGATCATATCCGCGCCCCACAGGCGATAAAATTTGAAATAGCTCACATTTTCCTTTGCCAGCTTGCTGACCGCCCGCTGCTGCCCAATGCTGCGTGCGGCGGCAATTTTGACAGAACAGACTACATTGAACAGGATCAGGGCGACAACTACCACCGCGGAAACCGGGGAGTTGATGAAGCCAAGCACTCCGGTATAGCTGCCCTGGGCAGTCATGGTGAACATGGACACTGTCAGGGAGACTGAGAAGACAACGCCCAGGATGTTGCCGAGCAGGGAGGAGACTTCCCGTTTCACATTGATGAGACCTGCTCCGTTGGCATTTATGCGCGCCTGGATCTCCGCTCGCCGCAGGCGGATATCCGGATCTTCGATATGCCCGTACTGGAATCCGTTCTGTACGTCAGCCAGATAAGCGCCGTGGTTAATGTGCAAAAATGTATCGCACAGCGACCGGCGGCTTTGCAGAAGCTTTATGGCAACGGAAACCAGCAGACCGCCAAGCACTGTGATCCCGGCAAGCTGCAGCAGTTTCCTGTGATCGCAGTCTCCAGCCAGTTCATTCACCATCTGCGCGGACATATAGAGACCAAAGTAAGGGAAAAACGTTTCCGCGATCGTGCAGAGCGTCTGATACAGCCAAAAATGCGGCATCATTTTATTCAAGAGTTTCACACCGCGCCAGATCAGTCCCCATTCCTCCGCCAGTGTGCGTTTTTCCGTCGTATCATTCCATAACATCTTTTTCCGCCTCCTTGTAATATTTGCTCTGGATCTCAAACAGTTCCCTGTACTTTCCGCCGGCTGCCATCAGCTCGTCGTGGGTGCCGATCTCCGCAATGCGGGCCCCGTCGAGCAGAAAGATGCGTTCACAGAATCTCGTCGATGCCAGGCGGTGGGAGATGAAGACGGATGTTGCCTCTGCTGCGATCCGATGATAATTGCGGTACATCCTGTCCTCGGCGATAGGGTCAAGTGCCGCCGTGGGTTCGTCCAGGATGATGCAGGGCGGATTTTTGTAGAGAAGCCGTGCCAGCAGGAGTTTCTGCGTTTCCCCGCCGGACAGATCCACACCGTCCTCGTGCTGATCCCTGAATAACAAGGTGTCCGCACCTTTGGGGAGGGATGCGATCTTCTCCGAGAGCCCTGACAGTTCGATGCAGCTGCGGACCTTGTCCCTGTCGATATCGTTCTCTGCTGCGGAGGCGATATTCTGTGCGATGGAGATTGGCAGGATATTGAATTTCTGCGGTACGATGCCAAACAGCGAATACAGCTCATCGCGGTTGTACTCGTACAGTGTGTGTCCGTCCAGCAGGATCTCACCCTCGTCCGGCAGGAGCATACCGCACATCAGCATGGTCAGCGTGGTCTTCCCGGCGCCGTTAAGTCCCACAAGCGCGATATTCTCCCCCGCTTCTATCCGAAAGGAAACATTGTCAAGCGTCTTTTTCTCCCCCTCGGGATATCTGTAAGACACGTTTCGAAATTCTATGGAGAAGGGCTGTTTTGGTATCGCTATGCCCGCGCCGCGGTTGAGTCTGTCCTCTATCTCCATCGCTTCCCGGAAATCGGATACCTGCATCGCCCCCTCGGACATTTTGTTTATGATCTCCAGAATGTTGCGCATCACCTCTGACAGGGATGTGATCGCCGAGAAATACAGGACAAAGGAGGCAGCGCTCACATTTCCGTGCACGGTCTCCGCGATCAGGAAAGCATACGCAGCCCCGTCGCGGATCAGGATGACGAGAAAGTTCACCAGGGCAGTGAGAATGCTGCGCCGCGCCATCTTTTTTTCCTCCGCCAGCAGCAGGTCAAGCAGCTGCGCGATGCGGTCATGCAGGAATTGTTTCATGCCGTACAGCCGAATGTCCTTGGCGTAGCTCAGGTCAGTGGAGATCGGCCAGACGATGCAGTTGATTTTTTTGTCAAGGTCATTGCGCACATCGCGCTCTGCCCAGTTTCTGTCCCGCTCCCATTTTCCCATAACGGTATTGAGCGCAGTTCCCACGGCAAGGAGCAGGATGATGGCTGGGTGCAGCAGGGAGATCACTGCTCCAAACAACAGGAAGTTGAGGATCTGTGCCAGCATGTTGGCGAAATCCATCGGGAAGTGTACCCCCGCAGTGTGATTGTTGGCGGTCGCTCTGTCTGCGCGTTCATTCCACTTCTGCACTTCGGGGTCATAATCGTGATACCAGTCCCGGCAGCGCCGGTGTGTCAGCCAGATATACTGCATGCTGGACAGGACATATATCTCGCAAGTATCGATTTTGGTCGCCAGGATATTGTTGGAAATGTCGCACAAAAGCTGTGCGAGCAGCAGGCCGGCGATCACCAGTGCGACTGTCGAAAAGCTGCCAGATCTCTCCAGCGCCGAGAGCATGGCGGGCGGCGAATAGAGCGTCAGCGCCGAGAGCGCAAGGGAGATGGGGACAGTAAAAATCCCCACGAACACCAGCTGCCGCTCGTTCTTCCATATTAAGCTGTAAATGTATGCCACACAGGAAAACAGCCCGTATTTCGGTTTGCGTTTGGGTTCTTTTTGTTTTGTTTTTTCCATTGTCAATCTAAAGATCTCCTCTCAGTCATATTCTATAAACGGATTATATACCCGACGGACAATAAAAAAGCATTTCGCAGCCCAAAAGTTGTTTTCGGTGAACGAAATGCACATGGATATGGGTATTTTATTGCAGGGGTATCAGCAGCTCGGCAGTAAATCCGCCGTCCTCGCTGTCCGCCGAGAATATGCCGTCGTATTTCCTGACAAGGTTTTGCACCCGGATAAGGCCGAGTCCGCTGCGCCTCTCCTTTTCTGACGGGAACAGCCCCCTGCGCTTTTCGTGTTTTTTCCCGGCGGCGTTGGTGAATGCCAGATAGAACTGGGTATTTTTCCTGCCGATGTAGATGCGGATAAAGCGGTTTTCCTGCGGGAGCCGTTTGTTCTCCTCGATGGCATTGTCCAGCAGATTTCCGATGATGGCGCACAGATCCACGTCCGTGACCGGTGTCTCGTCCGGGATCTTTGCCTTGACATTGACCGGAATCGCATTCTGCGCGGCAATGTTCATCTTTCCGTTCAGGATCGCGTCGATCATCACCCTGCCGGTCTTGACGGTGGTATCTACCTGGGTCAGGTCATCGTTCAGCTCGAGCAGATAGGCGTTCACGTCATCATATCTGCCCAGCGCCATGCTCGCCTGCAGCGCCTGGATATGATTGTGGTAATCGTGTCTCCAGCCCCGCATCTTCGCGTACATCGACTCCACTTCCTCACAGTATTTCCGGAGCAGATCCCCCTGGTAATCCTCGACCCGTTTGTCGATCCATTTTTGTAGCAATGATAGCATCTATTCCTGCATCTCCTTAAAATAATCTGATGATTTCCCTGCCGATCTCTTCCGCGATTCCACGGCTGATCGGAATCTCCTCGCCGTTTCCCAGCAGCACGCTGTTGTGCGTGATCCGCGTGATGTGGCGCAGGTTGACACAGAATGAACGCTGGCACTTGAAAAAAAATTCGTCCAGTTCCGCCACGGTCTCGGCAAAGGATCGTTTCATGCGGTATGTCTTGTCAGGGGTATGGATCAGCACGTACTGTTTCTGCGCCTCGACATAGAGTATCTGTGAGAGCGGCACCAGATCCGTGCTGCGGTCATACGTCACGCAAAGCCGCTTTTCCGTCTTTCCCAGATTGGCGGCGGCGCAATCGAGCACCGCGTGCAGCTTCTCATAGGAGACGGGCTTCATGAGGTAGTGCAGTGCGGCGACTTCATATCCCTCCGCGATAAAATCGGGATATCCGGTGATAAAGACGATCTGGACCGCATCGTTTCCGCATCGTATCTTCTTTGCGAGGTCGACGCCGTTCATCGCCCCCATCTCGATATCCAGCAGGAGAATGTCAAAGTCCTGCGTCTCCTCACACTGAAAGAGAAAAGCCTCCGCAGATGGAAATGAACATATGTTTACAGTGTGACCGGCTGATTCCGCCCAGCGCGCGGCGAGGACGGAGACGTATTGCGTGTCGGCAGAACTGTCATCAACGATGGAAATTTTGTAGTGCATGTGCCACCTGCCTTAGAGTGTGTTTGAAAAATGCTCTTGAATGTAAAATGATATTTATTCTAATCCATACCACCTGTCTGGGACTGTGAGCTTAACGGATTGTCCGGCAGGGGGGTATTTAAAATACGCTGTGTCTCCTCCGCCCGCTCGCGCTCGTGTCTGCGTTTGGTCTTCATGGCGGAAATGGCAGCAAAGAGGATGCCTATGATGACAAAGCCTGCGGCCAGGACAAAGACGACATCCGTCTTTGTCCTGGATTTAGTCATGATCGTCTCTGCCGTCATGATAAAGGCATTTGTGAAGAGCTCATCTGTGGACATGTCGCTGTACCAGTTGCGGTCAAGGTATCCCCAGAAGATGTCGACTGCCTCCGCATCCATGACGGAATCCACCTGCTTGCCGTTTACATAGCACATATATCCGACTTCATTGTCCACATCCTCCTCCGCAAAATACATGTAGAGGAACGTCGCCTCGTTGTCGATATTGTCCTCGTAATATTCCTGCGCATAGGACTCCTTCTGGGAATCCGTGGTCAGCTCAGGGTGATATTGCAGCAGAACGATATACGGCTGCACACCCGTCTTGTCATAAAATGTCTGCAGCTGTCTTCCTGCCGCAGATACGGAATCAAACCAGCCGATCTCATCGACAATGCAGCCGCTGTCAAAGGACCGCTCTGCGTTTAATTTCTCACGGTTTCTCGTGCTGGCAGGGAGGGATGAATCGCTGGATCTTCCACCAGAAGACATCTTTGAGAAAAATGCTGACACAAAAGCCAGTACGACTACAAGCAGGATGAGCGATACAATGACAGACCCTATGGAGCTGCCGGAAGAATTGCCGTAATAGGAGCCCCGATAGTTTCTGCCGCTGTAACGGCGCGGCGGCGGGGGCGGCATTCTCGATCCTCTAAATGGTGGTGGCGGGGGCGGTGTTCTCGTTCCTCCAAATGACGGCGGCGGGGGTGCTGCACTGCGGCGGTATGATGGTGAACTGTTGGACCGCAAGACTGAACTGCGCGCACTTCCTGCCCGGCTGCTGCTGGAACTGCGACGGCTGCTGATACGGTGGCCGCCTGAGCTGCGCGATGACGAGTGACCTCCTGATGAGCGGCGGGGGGCTGATGCGCGTCCGCTGCCGGATCCTGCTCTTGGCATGTTGATATCCTCCTTTATTTTTCAACGCCGTTTAAATTGATACGCTCATGTTCCTCTATGGGGATCATGAGATATTTCTGACCGTCGATCGTCTCGAATTTGACCTGTTCTGCCTTGTCGGGCTTCATGCGCAGGAAGATTTCCGCCCAGTTCTTTGCCTCCTCGGGGTCGACGGGCGCTTCCATCTTCACGAGCGTCTCGATCTGCTCTGTCTTTTCCTCGTTCTCCTGCCGAGTGTCCTGGAGTTCCTGCTTTAAGGTTGCGACTTCCTCGAGGAGCCTGATCTCTTTTTTCTCTTTGTTGTTTTTCTCGATCGCCTTCTCGTTCACGAGATTTTTCACCACAGGCGGTTTGTCGCTGAATTCCTCTGTGAAATGGTTCTGGATCTGCATTACGGCAGCGTCGGGAACCTCGCTGTCCGCAAACACTTCACTGATCATCTCGGCGGTGAGCGTGAAATCCTCCGGTTCGACGAGAACCAGATCTTCCATCGCCGCGTCGTGCTCCTCCGCGAGATCGTTGAGCTTTTCCTGGATGTTGAGCAGCATCGCATCGCTGTCCTCGATGATCGGGGCGATCGCGGTCTTCACAATGCTGCTGAACGCGTTGTGCTCCTCGGTTGCCGTCCGCTTTGCGCCGCAGCCGAGTGCGGTCTCGATAAAGTCGCGGTGGGAATCCTTGGCGTCCCGGACATAATATGTAAGCGAGTGGATGTCTGTCGAGCGCTCCACAAAGGACGGGAACAGAAATCCGACGTCGGGCGCACCCACCACCCAGTCCTGTATGCGGATGCCGATGCGGTTTAAGTCGGCGCGGTAGCCAAGACCCGGTTTCGACAGGTTGACGGGGCAGATGGCGCACAGCAGATAGGTAAAGACCTCCTCAGACTCGTCGAGCTTGAGGTCGTCGTTCGTCTTGGTGATCACATCGTATGCGTCGTGGAAGACCAGGATCAGATAGTTGCCCACGTAGTCATAATTGTCGATGATCATGTCATAGAGGTGTTCTAACAGGTCGGGATTTTTCAGCCCGCTCTCCCGCAGTCCCAGCAGATACTGCTGTTTTCCGCCGGGTTCCTCCTCCTCCCTGGCAAAGTTCAGCTCCAGCAGGTTGTTGCCGATGGTGCCGGAGAGAGCTTTTTTGGCGATCTCGAGGTACTTGAAAAACTCTTCGTCTTCGAGGTTTAGAAAAGTCTCGTTCAATTCCACGATCTTGTTTTTGTTCGCGTCCACGTAGCACCCGCACATTCTGGTGAAAGTGCAGGACTCTTTCTTAAAGCGTCTCTTTAATTCTAAGATATCTTTGTTTCTGAGCATTTGCATTCTCCTTGTAATTTATTATATGAAAAGGTCACTGCTATGGCGGTTGCTTTTGTCTGTAAAATTTACCGCATGGTCTGCCTGTTCGCGAGCGGATGCCATTGTTTTACCCGCATGGTCTTCATACCAGGCGCTTTCGCGGGGGATGATATCATTATCGGTCCGGCCGCAGGGCATGTCCGTCCGCTGCGGATTACACTGGCAATAGCGCATGATGCCGCCATGGAAGATACGGCATTTTGGGCGCATCATTCAGGGTACAGCCTGCAGAAAGTATATATATTGTATTATAATTATGCGATATCTTAATGTCAAATTTTATTTGTCGCAAACAACAAAAGTATTCCGCTACGTTGGCATGGGCGTGAAATTACGTATTTTTATTTGATTTGAATCTGAAACGAATGGCTGTAAAATGGGATATAAGGGGTAGGAGGTGGGAAGATGCACAAAAAGGATAAGGGCGGTGCCGACATGGAAGCCGTATATCAGGAGTATGCAGAACTGGTGTACCGTTTTCTGTATTCGCACACACATGATGCGGACTGGTCGCAGGAGCTGATGCAGGAGACGTTTCTGCGCGCGGTGGATTCGATCGCCCGCTATGATGGTTCCTGCAAGCTGTCTGTCTGGCTCTGCCAGATCGCAAAGCATCTCCTGTGGCAGGACCTGCGCAGGAGGAAGCGGATGGACTTTGCGGAGCTGCCAGAGGAACTTCCCGACACCTCCGGCGCGGACGGGGAGACAAGTGTGATCCGCGGGGAGCGCACGCAGGAGTTGTACCGCGCGATCCATCTTCTGCCGGAGCTGGAGAGGGAGGTTGTTCTGTATCGCATGACCGGGGAGCTCTCATTCCGCCAGATCGGGGAGATCCTGGGAAAGAGCGAGAACTGGAGCAGGACAGTGTTTTACCGCGCGAAACAGAAGATCAGAAAGGAGCTGGAAAAGTATGAACTGTGATATTGTCAGGGATCTGATGCCGGGATATATCGACGGCGTGATCAGCGAGACGGGCAGCAGTGCCGTGAGGGAGCATCTGGAGGACTGTGGGGAGTGCAGGCGTATTTTTACGGAAATGAAGGAGGAAATGGCAGAGCGATCCACACCCGAGGAGCAGGCTGCCCTTGATGGATTTAAAAAGATACGCAGCCGTACCCGGTATCTCAGGGCTGCTGCCGCGCTTGGCGGATTGCTGCTGGCAGCGCTTGTCATCGGCGTCTTTCTCAAGGTTTATGTCGTGGGAAGCCTGCTGGAGCAGGGGGCAGTGCGGATTCCCAGTGTCGAGTACGATGAGGCGACGGACAGCCTCACGGTAAACGGTTATATGACGTATGCCGGCTGCCGGATCAGCCGTGTGGAGTGGAAGGAGAATCCGAGCACTGGCGCCCGCGTCGACTTGTTTGTCTATGCGGCGGAAACACTGCCTTTTGGGGAGGAGGAGCAAGAGTTTTCCGTTACGATACCGGATATGAAAGGAAAAGTGCTCTACATTGTCGGTTCGGATTACGACAATTTCAGGATATACGACTGGCAGAACGACCATATCGGGCTGATGAGTGAACTGGAGGATGAGATCTATGAGCGCGTCAATCCCGGCTGGGATCGGGAGAAAGTGTTGTTAAGTCCGATCCAGGGGCTGCATATTGTCGACGGGATGGAAGGGATTTCGTACGGCGTGACCTTTTTGTCAGGCGACGATGCAGGATACTGGAAGCTTGGTCATACGATCCTTATGCAGGGGGAACTGGAAGAGGCAGCTTATGATATCTGGATATCGCTGGAAGAACCGCATCAGATCCTTGTACACGATTATAGTACGGGGGAGTATCGGAGACCGGAAACGTTAGATTATCTTTTTTTCCAGTTTTAGGATATTGTTCCGCATTTGCGCTCTCGTACATTCAGGTTTTTGCTGATTGGGTCTTGGTGAGCGCCCTGTGTCGTGATACAATGGATATGATCTGAATGACATATTCAGGGGAAATGCTGCTGACGGGTGTCCGGCGCGGCGGGCAGGGAGGGAAATACGAGGATGGATTTTGACAGGGGAATTTCGGTGATCGGCGGGGCAGACGGGCCGACAGCCATCTTTTTGGCTGGCAGATGGGACAGTCTGTTTGTTATCCCCGCACTTTTGGTCATGATGATCTTTTACGGGATTTATTTTGCAAAAATGCTTGCGCAGAAACGGCATGGGATCCGAACAACACAGGTCGGCGGGCGCGGAAAGGAGCGGTCAGTGCGCCGGATCGAGATCATCATGTCGGCTGCGACACTCCTCATCGTCCCAGTGGAGCTGGCTTCGATCCTGCTCGGGTGGAGCCATATGCCGTCTTGGGTGAGGATCGCAGGGGTTCTGGCAGGTTTCACAGGAGATGCTGTTTTTCTGGCTGCAGTGCTGACGATGCGTGACAGCTGGCGCGCGGGGATACCGGAGACGGACAGGACGGAGTTTGTTTCGCACGGCATCTACCGATACAGCAGGAATCCGGCTTTTCTCGGATTTGACCTGATGTACGTGGGGATCCTGCTGATGTATTTTAACGGAATCTTATTGATCTTCACGATATGGGTGATCGCGATGCTGCATCTGCAGATCCTGCAGGAGGAGAAGTATCTGGAGACCGTGTTCGGCGAGGCGTATCGCACATATAGGAAGTGCACAGGGCGGTATTTTGGCAGGAAGGTGTAATGGAATGGGAAATACGCAGTACTGACATGATATGATACATCGCAGAAAGAGAGGCTTGTATGGGACGCTTTTTAAATATAGGAAATCAAAATTATGCGGAACTTGTCCGGACGCAATATTTTGTAGACAAATCACAGCTGATCAACAAACTGCTGAAAAAGGATATCACAGAAAAATTTGTCTGTAACAGCAGGGCGCGCCGGTTCGGAAAATCCGTGACCGCGGATATGCTCGTCGCGTATTTCAGTAAGGGGACGGATTCGAGGAGCCTGTTTGAACCGTTGAAGTGCGAGAAAGATGCGTTGTTTCTCGAGAGCATGAATGCATATGACACGATTTTTGTGGATATTCAGGCACAGTTCAAAGCGGCACAATTTGAGCGCGAGGAACCGGTCGATTATATCAACAGAAAGATTGTGAAAGAACTTCAGGAAGAGTATGCTGATGTTGCGTTAGAGGAGACGGCGCTGATGAATGCGGTGTCTGAGATTTATCATGAGACAGGGAGCCGCTTTGTCATCATTTTTGACGAGTGGGACTATCCCATACGGGAACTGGATGAGGGGAATTTTGACAGACTGGCGTATATCGAGATGCTGAGGGGATTGTTCAAGAATAATGCCGCGAAATCATATATCCGATTGGCATACCTGACGGGTATCATGCCGATCGTGCGCACGAAAGGGCAGTCTGCTGTCAACAATTTCATGGAGTACACGATGGTAAACCCGATGGATCTGGCACAGGATATCGGATTTACGGAGAAGGAAGTATTCTCGCTCTGCGAGAGAGCCGGTGTAGACTTTGAACAGATGAAAGAGTGGTACAATGGCTACAATTTAGACGGGATCGCGATGTACAATCCGCTGTCCGTCGTGCGTGCGGTCTCGACAAAGCGGTTTCAGCAGTACTGGACGGTCACGGGTACTTACGGGGATATCGATGACCTGATCTGCAAAAATTTTGACGGACTTCGTGAGGATATCATCAGGATGCTCTCGGGAAATAGAATACCGGTGGAGGTGGATAACGGCATCAATGACCTGCAGATCTTTGAGGACAAGGAACAGGTGATCACGGCGCTGATCCATCTGGGTTACTGCGCCTATGATGAGGACACGCAGGAGGCATATATACCAAACAAAGAGATTCATGCCGTATTTTACAAATCAGTCAAAAAGAGTAAAAACGATGGAATGGCGCAGTTTATGAAGCTTTCAGAAAGGATTCTGGAGGCGGTCATGACAGGGGACGGGGAACAGACTGCCAGGCTGATCCAGAGTGTGCACAATGACTTTATACCCAGCATCGAGTATAATGATGAAAATTCACTCTCCTGTACAGTCATGATCGCATTGATCGCGGCGTTTTCGTATTATCACAGACCGATCCGCGAATTTCCTACGGGGAAAGGCTTTGCCGACATCGTTTATCTGCCCCGCACAAACCATCCCAACCGCCCTGTGGTCGTGGTGGAGCTAAAGTGGGACAAAAGCGCGGAGGCGGCGATCGCACAGATCCGGAAGAAACAATATCCCGAGTCATTGAAAGATTATGCAGGCGGGCTGCTGCTGGTGGGAATTGATTATGACAAAAAGACGAAGGAGCACGCGTGCATGATCGAGAGCTTGTGCTGATGATTTCTATGCTCAGGACTGGCGTTTGTGACAATGAAGTCGCTTTTGGCTGCCAGCTGGAGACATATCCGGACGAATATGCAGCAAAAGAGGATATTGAGATAGAAGTTGATGTCTTGTAAGTGCCGGCTGCTTTATTGAACAGTTGAGATATAGTTATGATCAATATGTAGATGCTGTAAGACAAAACGGAAGGACAAAGATTGATAGAAATAAGATTGAAATAATGTATACAAAATGTATATAAAGATGGAGGTATATAGAACAGTGAGCTCGCAGTATGTTTGCGGAAATAATACGAAAGTATTTGTGTGCAACGATAAAGTCTCTTTTTGCCTCAGCGAAACAGAGATTTCTCTAAGTGAAGCGGAAATCAACACGATCAGCACATATTGGAAAGAAGCAGTAAATAAAAATCCCAATTTATTTGATGGAGTAGTTTTAAGTGTCAAATCTGTGGAGAAATTATCACATGGAATAAAAATAGAACTTGAGAAAACACGTTATTCTCATATGACATATGTAATGAATCATAAGAATGAGAAGATAACAAAATGCAGGGCTGTAGCAGTTGGCGGCAATATTGTTACCAGGGATGGTTATTATGTTTTTGGAAAAATGTCTAAACATACCTCTTTTCCGGATGTGATCCAATGTATTGGAGGAGGACTATCTGAGGAAGATATTTTCGATGGGGATCCAGTACATACATTCTTGAGGGAGTGCAAGGAAGAAATCGGTCTTACCAGTGAAGATATCGTATCGATTGATGACAAAAAGTATATCTATATACGGGACAACCAGTCCACGGTGGGTATTTGTTATACAGCAAACATAGGATTAACGAAGGAGACTTTGCTGCAACGATTCGAGGAAACTGTCACTGACGGAGAAATTGAGTCGTTGGTATTTGTCAGTAAAACTTATGAAGGGATGTCTGATTTATTCATGCAACAGTCATTGGTTGATTATGCTAAAGTAATTTTTGAGCAACATTTACTGGATAAGTCATTTGGCGACATTCGAGAATATGATTTTGATTGAACATGATAGTTCCTTCGCGACAGCTGGTGTGTTTACTATTTCGAACTCTTTGTTTGTCGGTTCAATGGGTCTGTGCAGCCACTGCGTCAGCATTTATATGAACAGTGTCCTGGATCAATTGCCTGCTTTCCAGAAGGCGTCTGTGCTTTTGACTTCTCGTACTGTTTTGGCAAATTCCATTCGGATCTCTTCATTGGGAATGCGCACCGTTTCTTCTGCATCATCATAGGTCAGATAGCCGAGGTGGATCAGCAGCGTCAGGACATCGTCCCGGTTTCGGATCGCGGCAATGTCGTTGTTAAAGCCGCTGGTATCCACTGAGACGGACAGTCCGCCGAGCAGTTCCGGCACGGCAGTGAAAAGACCATCATAGTCACAGGATCTGTGCATTTAAGTAATCAAGTTAACGCTGGATTATTAATTTTGGCATTCTGATTCTAAGATATCCCGTATCGCACTTGTTTCAGTCTGTTCCTATTCCACTAATACAATTTTATATACTTTTCCTAATTGTGCAGGATAAGACTCTGCTATTTCTCCATCGTAAGTGATCTCCAAAAGATCGCCAGCCTGTAATACAAGCTGTTCCCCATTTGGTATGTGAAACTGATCTGACGAATTAAATTCCGAATACCCCTTCACAGGTTTTACCAGAATCGAATTGGTGTCTGCTTTTATCACGGTTGCCTGAAATATTGCAGTCCCGGGAGTGTTATCCTGTTTTGCAAAAAGACAAAACAGCACAATGATAAGACCACACAGGCATGCGATACTATAGAATTTTTTTTTCATGCGTTTTCTCCTAAAGGTATGTTTTCAAGTCGTCTTATGATTGTATTATAATGATGGGAGGACTTGCTGTCAATTTTTATGGCAGATTTAAGCGGTTTATATGAAAGATACGGTTTAACGTTTTTGTCGGGGGCGGCTGCATGGCACCAGCGGATTGGCGATACGGCACTTTTACACAGGGAAACAGAGGAGGTGGATTCTGCTGTTCGGATATCGGCGAAGGAGCCGCACCGGATCCGCGTATTTGAGTTTGGGATAAGGGCGTACAGCGAAGTGTCAGACATGGGGAAATCTCTCGATTCGCACTATCTATTTTCCCAATATTAGGATATAATAAAAATATCAGCTGGCAAACAGCGCCATTCCCGCCGCGAAAGCGGGGCGGCGCCTGATTCAAAAAGGAGGTATTTGGGAAATGGGATTTTTAACAGGAAAGACAGCGATCATCACAGGTGCAGGCAGGGCAGTCCTGAGTGACGGCAGATGCGGATCGATCGGCTATGGCATCGCGACCGCATACGCAAAAGAGGGCGCCAATCTGGTGATCACCGGAAGAAATGTGAAGAAACTCGAGGACGCGAAGGAGGAACTGGAGCGGCTCTATGGCATCAGGGTCCTGATCGTCCAGGCGGATGTCAACGCCGGTGCGGACAATGAGGAAGTGGTGGGCAACGTCGTGAAGCAGACGATCGACACGTTTGGCAGCATCGATGTGCTGATCAACAATGCGCAGGCGTCCGCTTCGGGCGTGCCGCTGGCAGAGCACACGACAGACCAGTTCAACCTCGCGCTGTACTCGGGACTGTACGCCGCTTTTTACTATATGAAGGCATGCTACCCGCATCTGGCAGCGTCAAAGGGTTCTGTCATCAATTTTGCCTCCGGCGCGGGACTGTTTGGCAATTTCGGACAGTGTGCTTACGCCGCTGCCAAGGAAGGGATCCGCGGACTGACGCGCGTGGCGGCGACCGAGTGGGCAAAGGACGGCATCAATGTCAATATCGTTTGCCCGCTGGCATGGACGGCACAGCTCGAGCAGTTCGAGAAGGCGTATCCTGACGCGTTCAAGGAGAATGTCAAGATGCCGCCCGCAGGGCATTACGGAGACGCAGAGCAGGAGATCGGCCGCGTGTGTGTACAGCTCGCATCGCCCGACTTTAAGTACATGACGGGTGAGACACTCACGCTCGAGGGCGGTATGGGACTTAGACCGTGATCAAGGAGATGGAGTACCAGGGCGGACATCGGAAAATGGGAGGACGGTATGGGACTTTATCTAAATATCGGAAATCAAAATTTTGCAGAATTTTCCCGGACGCAGTACTTTGTGGACAAATCACAGCTGATCAACAAGCTGCTGAAAAAGGATATCACCGAAAAATTCGTCTGTAACAGCAGGGCGCGGCGGTTTGGAAAATCTGTGACTGCGGATATGCTCGTTGCGTATTTCAGCAAGGGAGCGGATTCGCGGCATTTGGATCGCGATGTACAATCCGCTGTCCGTCGTGCGCGTGGTCTCGACGAAGCGGTTTCAGCAGTACTGGTCGGTCACGGGCACTTACGGGGATATCGACGACCTGATCAGCAGAAATTTTGACGGACTCCGCGAGGATATCATCAGGATGCTCTCCGGGAACCGGGTAGCCGTCAATGTGTCAAACGGCAAAAATGACCTGCAGTTTTTTAAAAATAAGAGTGAAGTGCTCACTGCGCTGATCTCCGCCTTCCGGTACTATCACAAGCCGATCCGCGAATTTCCCGCGGGGAAAGGTTTTGCCGACATCGCATACCTGCCCCGGTCAAACCACCCGGGGCGTCCCGTGATCGTGGTGGAGCTGAAATGGGACAAGAGCGCGGAGGCGGCGGTCGCACAGATCAGGAAAAAGCAGTACCCCGAATCGCTCAGGGAGTATTCAGGCGAAATCCTGCTGGTGGGGATCGACTACGACAAAAAGACGAAAGAGCACTCGTGTGTGATCGAGAGCGTCCGCTGACAAAAAACGCAAAAGACTGCCGCCAAAGGCGGCATGGGGGATTAAGATGAAAAAATACGGTATCATAACATTTTTGATGGCACTCGTGCTGTGTTCCTGTACCCCGAATAAGGTAAATGAAAAGCTGGAATTTCCGAAAACGACATGGGATATGAGTATGGATGAAGTCATGGAGGCGTGGGAACTCTCAGAGGAGGATCTGGCGGACTTCGAAAGAGATGATATCATATTTATAGAGGGATATGAGCTGTTTGGGGAAAAGACGGAATCCATCAATTTTCAGTATTACGATTTCGGGGATGACGGGACAAAAGAATTAGCGCAGGTGTTTGTCATTTATCCGCAGGATGCGGATATGGATCATGTGTCGGAGGAGATGCGGAAAGTATACGGGGAGCCGGATCCTGACATGGACTTTTATTATGCCTATTCAGCTTTGGAAAGTTTGTCGGTTTATGAGACAAACGAACCCGGAAGCGTGACAAACTGGGGGCTTGGAAGCGCAGGGGATCTGATCCCGGCGGATGAGCAGGAATATTACAGGGAACAGTGGGCGCTTTACCAGAGCGGGCTCAACGAAGAGAACTGGGATGACTTTATACAGAATTCGAGGCTTGTGAGAATTTCCCTGCTCACTGACGGAGGATGGAACCGCGTGGAATTCAATCAAGCCAATCAATTGATCTATCAGACAATAAAAGCCAATCTAGAGCATGTTTGATAAATGGATCTTAGGTTTATCTAAGGTATGAATGATATGATAAAAAATGATATGATAACTCCCTTTTCAGAATTGTGTACCCAGTGGGAAATGACATATAAATATATATGGTATATGATAGATAAAGATTTTACAATCAAATATATAAATCGGAATTTGGGAGATAATAGAATGATATTGTTAATTGTTGATACTCAAAATTTAATTATGACTAATGATTTATACGAATTTGAGATTTTTGTATATCGTATTAAAACACTAATCAAAGAGGCGCGCAATAATGGTATAGAAGTTATTTATGTTAGACATGATGATGGTGCTGGACAGAAATTAACGAAAGGCGCATTAGGCTATGAAATATACGAAGAATTTCAGCCAATGCCAAATGAGCGTATTTTTGATAAAAATGTAAACAGTGCTTTCAAAGATACGGGGTTGTTGGACTACCTGCATGAAAAAGATGAAGATACAATTATTATTGTAGGGCTGCAAACAGATTATTGTATAGATGCAACAGTGAAATGTGGTTTTGAGCATGGACTTAAAATGATTGTTCCAGCAAATACAAACAGTACGCTTGATAATGCGTATATGACAGCAGAAAAATCTTATAGATATTATAATGAGTTCATGTGGAATGGAAGATACGCAGAATGTATTTCATTTGAAAAAACTCTTGAATTGATGAATAGATAAATTCCGGTTTATAGAACTGTTAAGTTGTTGCAGATTTTGCATAGAAATATATTTTAAAAAGAAAAATTTATGCACCGGGAACCCTTTCCCGAAAAGGGAGTATGATAAAAATGTAAGTCGTGCTATTCATATCACAAGAACGAAAAATGAAAGGTAAGCTTGATGAAATTATTGTATGCCGAAGATGAACCGGCGCTTTCCGAAGCCGTGGTTGATTATCTTACGTATCATAAGTATATCGTGGATGCCGTGTATGACGGTGCAGACGCTTACGATTACGCCATGTCCGGCGATTATGACGGTATTATCCTTGACATTATGATGCCGGTGCGGGATGGCCTGGAAGTGCTTTCTGCCCTTCGCAGAGACGGATGTAGAATTCCAGTTCTGTTGCTGACAGCCAAAACACAGGTTGAGGATCGGATCCAGGGTTTGGATGCCGGAGCGGACGATTATCTTGCCAAACCCTTTGACATGGGGGAGCTGATCGCCAGAGTCCGCGCGATGCTCAGGCGGAGAGAAGAGTATCATCCGGATCTGATACATTTTGGGGATCTGACGCTGAATATGCAGTCTGGAGCGATCAGCGTGGGAGAGATGTCTTTTCAACTGCCAAAGCAGGAATATCGTCTGATGGAGCAGCTCATGCTCAACCACACGATGTATCTGTCATCGGACCAGCTGCTTGTAAAGGCTTGGGGATATGATGCGGAAACGGATATAAACAGCGTATGGCTGTATATCTCCTACTTGCGGAAACGGCTGTCTGCCATGAACTCCAAAGTGGAGATCGTCTCAAAGAGGAATGTCGGTTATAAATTGGAGAGTAAGCCATGACGAAGCTATTAAAGCGGCGGTTTATCATTTTTACGATGATGGCAGTGACAGGGCTTTTGGTATTTATTGTACTTGCGATGGACGGGCTGAACTGGGTGATGTTGGAACGCCAGTCTGATTCGGTACTGGAAATGATCGTAAGATCTGACGGCGCCTTTCACAAAATGGACTTTGACCGCCCGCCGCCCTTTGTGCCCCCGCTGAACATGGACAGAATGCGCTCATCAAGGTTTTTTATCGTCAAAAGCGATGCCGATGGCAATATCATAGACGTAAATACCGACCAGATCTCTTCCATCGACAATGAAACTGCCAAAGCGTACGCCGTGGCAGTCTGGGAGTCCGGTAAAAAATCCGGACACGTAGATCGATACAAATTTGCTGTAAAGCAGATTGGACCGGACAGGCTCACATTCTTTATGGATATATCGGAGCAAAGGGCAAATTTTTATATGGTTATCTGGGTTTCCGGTGTGATAGCGGTGGTCTGCTGGCTGCTCCTTTTGGGGATCGTCATATTACTGTCAGGCAGAGTGATCCGTCCCGTTCTTGCGGGAATAGAGAAGCAAAAACAGTTCATCACCAATGCGGGGCATGAGATGAAAACTCCCCTTGCGATCATACAATCCAATAACGACACGATGTCGCTGATCCACGGCGAGAATAAGTACAACGTGCATATCCGCACACAGACCAGGCGGCTGAATGTACTGATGTCGGATCTGCTGACGCTCGCAAAACTGGATGAGGAGATTCCGCTGCCGACGGAAGCGGTGAACGTCAGCGAGGCGGCAAACGAACTGCTGCCTGCCTATCAGGAGGCTGCTCTGACCCGCAGTCTTTCTCTCCGCGCACAGATCGAACCGGATGTTGTCATACAGACCAATAAAGAAAGTCTGCGCCAGCTGCTGACGCTTCTCTTAGATAACGCAGTCAGGTACACTCCTGAGAACGGAACGATCCATCTGTCGCTGAAAAAGTGCGGCAGGCACATCCGGATTGTCGAAGAAAACACTTGTTCCACACCTCGTGAGGCAGACCCGGAACGGTTATTTGAACGATTTTACCGGGGAGATTCTGCACGAACACAGGAGAGAGATTCCTTTGGCTATGGGATCGGGCTTTCCGCCGCCCGTGCGGTCTGCGAGAATTTTGGCGGAAAGCTGACAGCAGAATACCCTTCGGCTGACAGGATCCGTTTCACTGCCACATTATAAAAGTATATGAAATGTTCACAAACCTTTCCGTAATCTTTTATGAGCGGGAAGGTTTTTTCTTATGTAATTCTTAGGTTCGTTTTTTATGATTGATGAGGACAGAGAAAGGAGATGATGCCGATTGCAATTCCGGCATGAAGTAAAACATGAGATCAGCAAAGGAGACCTGCTGATCCTGCGGCAGAGACTGCGGGCAGTAATGAAATCGGACTGCCATGCCGTGAACGGACAATACGAAATACGCAGTCTGTACTTTGACACACCGGACGACAAGGCGCTGCGCGAGAAACTGGATGGCGTGATCACCCGTGAAAAGTACCGCATTCGTCTGTACAACAACGATCCGTCCGGCATCCGTCTGGAGCGGAAGTTTAAGCATGTGGGACTTGGCTGCAAAAACACAGCGTTCCTGACGCCAAAACAGGCACAGGCGATCGCGGACGGCGATGCCGGGTGGATGTCCCATAGCACCGATGAAGTGATCCGCGGCTTTTATACCCGCGTCTGCAATGAGCGACTGAAAGCCAAAGTGATCGTGGACTACATACGGGAACCGTTTGTGTTTGCACCCGGCAATGTGCGGGTCACGCTGGATCATGAGATCCGCACCGGTATGAACTGCACGGATTTTCTGGATCCGAACTGCGTGACCGTCCCGATCCAGGATTCCCCCTGCATCCTCGAAGTGAAGTGGGACAGCTATCTGCCGGATGTCATTCGGGATGCGGTGCAGTTTGACGGCAGACATAGCACGGCTTTTTCCAAATATGCCGCCAGCCGGATGTATGATTGAGCAACCAATATAAAAAGCAAAGGAGTAAACCAACAATGACGTTCAACGAAATTTTTAAGTCCAGTTTTCTGGAAAATGTGTCCTCTATCAGTGTACTTGATATGCTGCTGACCATCGTGCTGTCCTTCGGCATCGGTCTGTTTATCTTTCTCATTTACAAAAAAACGTATCGAGGCGTGATGTACGCTGCCGGTTTTGGCACAACGCTGATCGCCCTGACGATGATCACAGCCATCGTGATCCTCGCTGTGACCTCCAATGTGGTCTTGTCCCTCGGTATGGTCGGCGCGCTGTCCATTGTGCGTTTCCGCACTGCCATCAAGGATCCGCTGGATATTGCTTTTCTGTTCTGGGCGATCGGCGCAGGCATTATCCTCGCAGCGGGGCTGATCCCGCTGGCGATCGTCGGCAGCGTCTGCATCGGTCTGATTCTGCTGGTGTTTGTGAATCAAAAGTCACACACCCATCCCTATATGGTCGTGCTGAACTGCGCAGACCATGATGCGGAAGTAAAAGTCAGGGAATTCCTCGCAAAAAATGTGACCCGCGCCGCGATCAAGAGCAAGTCTGCCGTGAAGGGCGCTATTGAAATGAATATAGAAGTCCGCCTGAAGGAAGATGACACCGATTTTATCAACATTCTCTCCGAGATGCCAGGTGTGAACAACACGGTTATCGTCTCCTACAATGGCGATTACATGGGGTGATGGGTATGTCTGGGAGCAAACATTTTGACAAGATCGCATGGACAGCCACGATCCTGATCCTGGGCATTACAATCCTGTTTATGAATGGCGGGGATTTGGGACTGCAGGCGATGGCACATACGATGGGATATGAGACCCGGCTGTTCGACAACACAAAGGTTCATACCGTGGATATTGTCATGGATGACTGGGACGAATTCATCGCCAATGCCACCAGCGAGGAATACGCCGCTGCCGCCGTAGTGATCGACGGGGAAGTCTACAAAAATGTGGGGATCCGAGCCAAGGGAAACACTTCTCTGTCCACGGTCGCCTCTTTGGGCAGTGAGCGGTACAGCTTCAAAATCGAGTTCGACCACTATGATAGTTCCATTACATATCATGGCCTTGATAAGCTGAGTCTGAACAATCTGATCCAGGATTCCACTATGATGAAGGACTACCTGACCTATACCATGATGAACAGGTTTGGTGTGGATTCGTCGCTGTGCAGCTATGTCTATATCACCGTCAACGGTGAGGATTGGGGGCTGTACCTTGCGGTGGAAGGTGTGGAGGAAAGTTTTCTTGAACGAAACTATGGCTCCGACCACGGCGAACTGTATAAGCCGGACAGCATGAGCTTCGGCGGCGGTCGCGGCAACGGCAGGGATTTTGATATGGGCGATTTTGAAAGGCGCGAGGACACAGGTGCGCTGGAGGTGCCGGAGGGGTTTGACGCTTCCGATATGCCAGGAGGCATTGACGCATCCGATATGCCGGAGGATTTTGACCCGTCCGACAAATTTGCAGGCGGCGGGAACGGCAGATTCAGCTTTGGAGGATCTGGCATGGGTTCTTCGGATGTAAAACTGCAGTATATCGATGACGAACCGGACAGCTACTCGAACATCTGGAACAATGCCAAAACAGAGATCACCAAAGCGGATCAGGAGCGTCTTATCAGGTCGCTGAAAAAGCTCTCCGACGGAGAACAGATTGAATCGGTTGTCGATATGGAGCAGGTGATGCGCTATTTTGTGGTCCACAACTACGTCTGCAACGACGACAGCTATACCGGCATGATGGTTCACAATTATTATCTGTACGAGGAAGACGGTCAGATGGCGATGATCCCGTGGGACTACAACCTTGCTTTTGGAACCTTTCATGCAGCGGATGCAGACAGCGCCGTCAACACTCCGATCAACAATCCGGTGTCCGGCGGCGCATCCGACCGACCGATGTTCGGCTGGATTTTCGAGAGTGAGGAATACGTCGAGCGGTATCACCAATTATTTACAGAATTTTTGAACACAGTGGATATTCCAAAGATCATCGACGATGCCTATGATCTGATTGCATCTTACGTCGAAAAAGATCCGACGGCGTTCTACACCGATGAGGCGTTTGAGAAAGGCGTTGAAACCCTGCGGAAGTTCTGCGACCTGCGCAGCGAGAGTATTTCGATGCAGCTGGAGAGTGGGGAGACGACCGAAAGCATGGGCTATGCGGACGCTTCGTCGATCAGCCTGTCGGACATGGGGACTATGGACGGAATGGGCAGAGAAGGGAATGAAAAGCGCCAGATGCCGGGAGCTGTGCCGTCCCGGCAGGAGAGATCAGAAGGAAGCGGCATAGGCGGGGCAGATCGATCTGATCCGACAAAACACATATTCGAAAACAATGAACAGGCATCTGAGGCGGACAATGCCATGCCGCCAAAAGGCACTTTTCATCCCGGCAAGAGTGATGCGGGCAATTTTGTTTCTGGCAGCACCAGCTGGATCGCGCTCACAGTATCTGTACTGATCCTCGGTGCAGGACTAGTATAGCAAATATTAAGTTGTTGATAGTTTAAATGGTTGCCGCTTCATCG
>ERZ779626.285-NODE-285-length-33757-cov-32.073438_pt1 | contig 33757 bp, 31 predicted proteins | sample MGYA00514209_ERZ779626 | MGnify/ENA primary metagenome ERZ779626 (study PRJEB29562, sample SAMEA4376713) | mouse gut metagenome | isolation source: Cecum | study: EMG produced TPA metagenomics assembly of the A DSS colitis mouse model was used to assess the...
CTGTTCTGGATAGAGATACAAACCTCATCCAAATCATCCCGGCCAGACACCACATGAATATCACATATCTCCGCATCGAAGCAGCCGTGCTTTCTTTCAAGCATAGTTGCGACGGGAGCAGGAAGATTGCCTCTCATGCGCTGGGCAAACCGTTCCTTAATGGCATCCAAATCTGCGGTAACAAGGACTTTAAGTGCGCCGCCCGGCACCAGCGTCAGATACTCCTTTTCGGAAATCACGTAGATAATGTGCGGGCCAGATACAGCATCCTTTAGCTTTTTCTGAAAGAGTTTCTTTGCTATGGCCTCGTTTTTTGCAAGCCGCAAATAATCCTTGCCAGTATAGACCTCTGCGCCCAGCAGAGGTTTCAGCTTGTCTGCAAGGGTGGATTTTCCTGTGCAGCTTTCGCCAATAATTCCAATAACCATTTTTTCTCCTTATGGCATAATACGCCAATAACCCTTGGCATCTCGATCCAAAAGCTGTTCGCCAACCATATCACGGCGGATTGTACAGAAATCATCATGGAAATCTGCAATAATGATATTTACTTCCCGCTCGGTATAAATACGGTCATATTCAAATGCCTGGGCAATAACTTCCAGAACGATACGCTCTTTCTTTCGTTGGGTAGGGATAGCTTTCAGCTTGCCATATTCAAAAAATGCATCAACCACTTTTTGACGATATTCGGCGTCCCGTTGTTCCTGAACTTCAGCTTCGTCAGACTCCTCTTGCAGAATTTCCAAAATGCTCGTCTCAAAAATATCCTTTTTGAGCGAGTACATCATATAATACTGGCTTTTATAGGACGAAACTGCACCGGCATCTGCCAGCTTTTTAAGGTGAAAAGAAACCGTGGGTGCAGTAATACCAAGTCTTTCGGCCAACCGCTCAACATACATATCTTCAATTGCGAGCGATTTCAAAATCTGCAATCGGGACTTATCAGACAGGCACTTAAAAAGTCGAATCGCCTCAGCCTCTGTCAATCTGCTCCCTCCCAAGTCTTTGCGAAATTTTCCTTGATCTCACCAATCGTATCCAGCTTGATTTCCTCAAGGCACATCTTGACCGTATCATTATGTTGTTTGGCTTTGTCGTATGCAGTCACCCAGCTTGAGGGAATTTGCTCGGTCTTCTGGACAAAGAAGCGCCGCACCGCATCGGGCTCTCCTTTGCTGGTTTTAACCGCAACGGAAAGAATAGTGCGGAAAATGTCATAGACGTTTGCTTTCACCTTTTCAAAAGTGGCCTCATCTGGGCGCTCATCGTCAAGCAATTTTTTGTTGCGCTGGTTGCACATGGCGATCTGCTCCTCGAAATATCTATTCAGCTTCGACACTTTCTGTTCAATCATAGGATAACCTCAATTTTTCCGCATCCCACAAAATCAATGTGGTCAGATGCCTTATTTTCGCCGCCGAACATATTGTTTGCGCCGACGGCAATATGGAATGTTCCAGCCATTTTTTCATCCAGTACGGTATATCCGCACAAGTCTGTAACATTAGGGTTCATTCCAAGTCCCAGCTCACAGACAATCCGGTTTTCCTTTGGCAGCTCTGCAAAGTGCTTTGCAATTTCCGTATGGCTGCTGCCGGAAATCTCGCCATTCAAAATCTGCAATGTGACATTGCTGTATTTCACATCATCCAGATAGAATGTCTTAAAAAACACATTGCCATTGGTCTTATTCTCAACAGGGGCAATGTAGATCTCACCGCAAGGAAGATCACCGTCGCCAGCGTCGATGTGCCACACACGACCGGTTAAGTCAAGGTACAGCATACAGTCAGCGCTCGTATGAACGGCTACCTGTTTGACTCCGGCAAATCGTTCAGTCTCACGCTTACAAGCTATATGGACCGCTTCATAGTCAATATCATAAGCCTTATTCATTCGCTGAACATAATCTTGCGGATCAAGGTTGGACTCGGCAGCATTGGCTTCTGTCGGAACACGGATTTGCGTAAACCGCCTGCACTTCATCAGCTTATAAAAGACCTGCGATATGTACTTGCGGTAAAGAGCCATCTGCTCATTTTCAATCTGATAGCCAAGAACAATGGGCTGGTAGGCAAACACGTCCAGCACAGCATCGAATTTTGAGAACAGATCAAAATACCGATCATCGAAGCAGCTTTCCTTTGCGGACGAGAAGATTTCCCGATTGATAGAGCGGGACTGCTGCAAAAGGAGTGGTGTTGCGCCTAAGGCGGCAACGGACGCAACAAAGCTATTTGCTATTTCTTTATCGGCATCCTCGCCCCAAAAGTGAACAAGAACAAGCTCTCCGGATGAAACGCCACTTGCTTTTACAATCTTGGATACTGTTTCGCTTTTCATCATTTCACCTCCAATCTGCCAATGATTATATTACAGTAACATTAAAAGCGCAATACTATTTTGATATTTATAAAATCAAATTGTTTGCCTATATTTCCTTCAATTTGCCTCACCCGAAATGTAAAATAATATAGGGGTGATGTGAGAATGTACCAATACGAAAACGTCTGGACTGCCGCGCCCTGGGCCAAGAAATCAAGCGCAGACGAAAAGCCAAAGGCTGGGCGCAGGAGCACCTGGCCCAACTTGTAGACCTCACCCCGCACTCTATCATGTATATTGAGAACCGAGGCCAGCACGCCAGCCTCGATACCTTCTACAAGCTCGTCACCCTTTTTGACATTTCCGTATCGTTGACCCAATGGGGGAATATTCCCCGCTAGTGCGGCGGCTGGGCGGGCAGGTCATTGAGATTGCCCCAGACAGCCCCCACCACATCAACCCGATGGATATTGAAATCGGTTTGAATGACGAGGACAGCCCCCTTTCCATGAAAGCGGATTTTCTGCTTTCCCTCTGTGAGCTGGTGGTAGGCGGCAACCGCTGTGCTCTACCATGTAGCGGTTGGCCCGGATAATGGCGGCACGTTTGGGGACAGTTTCCATCCCCGGCGGATAGCGCGTGCCGTCAAAACCGGTTGGTGTGGGTGTAGGACGGTCATACGGATGATAAGGGAGCAGCAAGAGAAGCGTCGCCTCCGGGTGGCGCTTCTTTGCTGCTTTGACGCATTTTGCCGCCAGTGCATCAAAGCGGCCATATCTGCCTACGACAAAATCAGTCACACCATGTTCAGTAATATGCCGCTCCACCTCAGCGTCAAGAATTGGCAACAGACTGTCTGGGGGCTCTCGGCGCCCGATAAAAAAGCAGGTTCTCATAAAGCTGAGGTTACAGCGGCATGTAGAGGACGGGGCAGACGGGGGAGAAGCCCGCCTCGTATGCCATGCGGCTGTAGCGGGCCCCCATCTCTGTGTCCGTGTCCGGTTCGCCGCACCATGCGGCAGTGATGTACGCTAAAGGTCGTTTCAATCTTTTTCCCTCCGTTTCTGTTCTGGATTTTCCGTGCCAGCCGCGCTGGCCCCGCATAGGTCCTCGGGCCAAGTTGGCCCGAAGCGGCCCCTACTTCTCCGGCTGGGCCTTCTTTTTCTCCGGCTTCGCCATTTCCTTCTGCTGGCCCTTCCAGTCGTCCAGAAGTTTGATGATCTGGTCCTTCATTTCCCTCGGGGTGGTCTCCTTCCCGAAATATTTCCCAAGCTCCGCTCCTGTCAGAATCACTTTGTCTACCTCCTTCTTATCCTCCATCATTATTCCGTCGATTACGTCCCCGTTGAGGACCCCCTTCTGGTCAAGCTCCCTCATGCGCTGGGCCTGGGAGAGCGAAGGGCTGGACTGCTGGCTCTCAATGGCGACGGCGATGTACTGCTGGTTTTTTGGCTTGATGTACGAGAGCTCCACCGCCGGGGTGAACTTGACCTGCCCTCCGTCCATCATCTTTTGCAGGTCGGGCACAAGGTCGTTGAGCTTGATATACCGCTGCACCTGCTTGACGGTCATCTTGTTGCGCTCGGCCACGATCTCGTTGGAGCGTTTCCCGGCGTCCTTCGGGTCAATCTGGCCCGAAGTGAAGTTCTTCGCCCCCTGGTGCTTGATGGCCTCAAGCTGCATTTTCAGGGCCTTGGCCCGCTCGCTGGGGAGGATGTTCTCCCTCTGGTTCGTGTTGTCCTCCACCATCTGCGTGATGGCCTGCTCGTCCGTCAGGTTGCGGATGATACACGGCATATCCGCGTAGCCCGCAAGCTCGCTGGCCTTCTGGCGGCGGTGGCCGGACACAATCTCATAGCCCCCGTCCTCACGGGGCCTTACAATGGCGGGCTGCCTCCTTTGCGGGAGAAGCGGGAGCCGCTTTGCCGGGCGCTTTCCCATCCTGCCCGGGAGGTGCTTTCTCCGCCGCCTTCTTCCCCGCCATGATTTCGGAGAAGTTGTAGAAGGACACGTCGGGGGCCTCCTTACCCTCCGGGGCCTCCGCCTTTGGTACACTTTATCTTACCATTTACATATAATGACCGCTGTCAGTACCGAAGGGATGCTGTGTGATTTTATCACGGTGCGCGCGGCGTGATTTTGGTAGTATGACCGTATCAAATCTGGGAGGTCTTGCTATGGGAACAAGGAAAAGGCGGCGGGCGGTTGTGGACGGGGACGCATGCGTCGCCTGCGGATGCTGCGTGAAGGCGTGTCCCCTGGCCGCTATTCAGGTCCGGCACGGCGTCCGGGCGGCCGTTGATCCGGCGCGGTGCGTGGGCTGCGGCAGGTGCGCGAAGGAGTGCCCAGCGTCCGTGATTGACATACAGGAGGTGCAGTCATGAAAAAGCGCTGGTACGACTATCTGTGGATCGTGGAGCTGACGTATATGGCGCTGGGATTTTTCAATATCCTGTTCGCCTGGCTGGGCATGCTGTTCTTCTGCATACCGCTGATCATCTCCCTGGTCCAGGGTACGAAGGGCTACTGCAACCGCTACTGTGGCCGGGGCCAGCTGTTCGGCCTGCTGGGCGGGCGCTTCGGCCTGTCCAGGAAAAGGGATATTCCCAGGTGGATGAAGAGCAAATGGTTCCGCTATGGCTTTCTGGCGTTCTTCTTCATGATGTTTTTCCAGATGCTGTGGAATACATATCTGGTCTTTGCCGGCGTACAGGACCTCAGACAGGCGGTGACCCTGCTGTGGACCTTCAAGCTCCCCTGGCACTGGGCCTATCACGGAACCCTCTTTTCCCCCGGCGTCGCCCAGTTCGCCTTCGGCTTCTACAGTGTTATGATGACCTCCACCGTTCTGGGGCTCGTCACCATGGTCCTGTTCAAGCCCCGCAGCTGGTGCGTCTACTGCCCCATGGGCACCATGACCCAGCTGATCTGCAGGGCCAAAAACAGAGATGCGTGATATTGTCACGGAACAAACGCAAAGATTCGGTTATCATAAGGTCACTACATCAGGACAGAGGAGGACGAATGATGTCTATTATCAATATCAGCACAAGCAACTTTCAGGATGAGGTGCTCCGCTCGGACCGGACCGTCCTGCTGGACTTCTGGGCCCCCTGGTGCGGCCCCTGCCGCATGGTGGGCCCCATCCTGGAGGAGATCGCCCAGGAGCGCGCCGACGTCAAGGTCGGCAAGGTCAATGTGGACGAACAGCCGGATCTGGCCAGTCAGTTCAGCGTTATGAGCATCCCCACCCTGGTGGTGATGAAGGACGGCAAGGTGGCGAACCAGACCGTGGGCGCCAGGCCGAAGGGGCAGATCCTTGCCCTGCTGTGAGGAGGGACGGCCATGGGATTTCTTGACTTTTTGAAGGGCCCCGATACCGACCAGGGGGTGAGAGCCTTCCGGGAGACGCCCGGCGCGGTGCTGCTGGACGTCCGCACGCCCCAGGAGTACCGGGAGGGCCGCATCCCCGGCAGCAAAAATGTGCCGCTCCAGGAGCTTGACCGCGTCGCCGCCGTGGCGGCCCGGCGGGACACCCCCCTCTTCGTCTACTGCCACAGCGGGGCCAGGAGCAGCCAGGCGGTGAGGCTGCTGGCCCGGATGGGCTATACCGGCGTAAAAAATATCGGCGGCATCGCCGCCTACACAGGAAAGGTGGAGCGCTGACATGAAGGTAGTCATCATCGGCGGCGTGGCGGGAGGCGCCACCGCCGCGGCCCGGCTGCGCCGGCTGGACGAGACGGCGGAGATCGTGGTCTTTGAGCGGTCGGGATACGTCTCCTACGCCAACTGCGGCCTGCCCTACTACATCGGCGGGGTAATCGAGGACCGGGCGGACCTGACCCTCCAGACGCCGGAGAGCTTCTTCGCCCGCTTTCGGGTGGATATGCGGGTGCGCCACGAGGTCACCGCCCTCCATCCGGACAGGAAGACGGTCCGCGTGAGAAACCTGGAGACGGGGGAGGAATTTGAGGAGGCCTATGACAAGCTCCTCCTCTCCCCCGGCGCCCAGCCCGCCCAGCCCCGGCTGCCCGGCGTGGGGCTGGAGAGGCTGTTCACCCTGCGCACCGTGGAGGACACCCTCCGCATCAAGGACTACATTGACGCCCACCGCCCCAGGTCCGCCGTGCTGGCGGGCGGCGGGTTCATCAGCCTGGAGCTGGCGGAGAACCTGCGGGAGCTGGGGATGGAGGTCACCATCGTCCAGCGGCCAAAACAGCTGATGACGCCCTTCGATCCGGATATGGCCGCCTTTATGCACGGCGAGGTGCGGCGGCACGGCGTCCGGCTGGCCCTGGGCCGCACGGTGGAGGGCTTCGCGGAGCGGGACGGCGGCGTGGACGTGCTGCTCAAGGACGCGGATCCCCTCCACGCCGACATGGTGGTGCTGGCCATCGGGGTCGCCCCGGACACCGCCCTGGCCAAGGCCGCCGGCCTGGAGCTGGGACTAAAGGACAGCATCGCGGTCAACGACCGGATGGAGACCTCCGTCCCGGACATCTACGCCGTGGGGGACGCGGTCCAGGTGAAGCACTTTGTCACCGGACAGGACGCGGTGATCTCCCTGGCCGGCCCCGCCAACAAGCAGGGGCGCATTGCGGCGGACAACATCTGCGGCGGGGACAGCCGGTATCAGGGCAGTCAGGGCAGCTCCGTCATCAAGGTCTTTGGCATGACGGCGGCCGCCACCGGGGTCAACGAGACCGCCGCCAAACAGGCGGGCCTGGACGCGGACGCCGTGGTGCTGTCCCCTATGAGCCACGCAGGCTACTACCCCGGCGGAAAGCTGATGACCATGAAGGCGGTCTTCGAGAAGGGGACCTTCCGCCTCCTGGGCGCGCAGATCGTGGGCTACGAGGGGGTGGATAAGCGGATCGACGTGCTGGCAACCGCTATCCGCGCCGGGATGACGGCGGTACAGCTGAAGGACCTGGACCTGGCCTACGCGCCGCCCTACTCCTCCGCCAAAGACCCGGTGAATATGGCGGGCTTCATGGTGGAAAATCTGGCCAAGGGCGTGGTGAAGCAGTTCCGCGCCGAGGACGTGAAGGACCTGCCCAGGGACGGAAGCGTGACGCTGCTGGATGTCCGGACGCCCAGGGAGTACGCGGGCGGCCACATTGAAGGGTTCAGGAACATCCCCGTGGATGAGCTGCGGGAGCGGCTGGGGGAGATCGAGCCCGGAAAGCCGGCGTATGTCATCTGCCAGAGCGGTCTGCGCAGCTACATCGCCTGCCGCATCCTGGCCGGGCACGGCTGCGAGGCCTATAACTTCGCCGGCGGCTTCCGGTTCTACGACGCGGTGACCGGCGACCGCCGCCTGGTGGAAGCGGCCACGGCCTGCGGGATGGATCAGTAGAGAGAAAAAGCCCCTTCTCAAGCGTCAGCGCGCTTGAGAAGGGGCTTTTTTACGCGTCCCGCAGGGCCGACAGCTTTTTTTCGTCCAGAAGCTCCACCGCGCCCCGGGACAGCCTGACCATCCCCTCGCCCTGCAAGTAGCGGAGCATCCGGGTGACGACCTCCCGGTGGGTCCCTAAGTGGTTGGCGATGGTCTCGTGGGTGATGGACAGCCGGGGCGCGCCCTCAATGGCGGCCTCCTCCAGCAGGAAGGCGGCCACCCGCCTGTCCATGCTGTTCCACATGACCTGCTCTATCAGCCACATGACCTCTGAGAAGCGGGCGGCCATGATCTCGTTGGTGTAATTGGCTGCGGCGGCAGACTGCTCCATGAGCTCCTTGTAGGCCTCCGCGGAGATGACCCACAGCTCGGTATCCTTCTCCGCCGCGATGGTCACGTCAAATTGGATGCTCCGCATGATGCAGGAGGCGGAGAACAGGCAGAGATCCCGGTCAAAGAGCCGGTAGAGGGTGACCTCCCGCCCCTCCCTGGAGAGGATGAACGCCCGGAGCTGGCCGGATTTGACCAGCAGCAGCCCGGTGCAGTCCCTGCCGCCGCCGTGGAGGACGGCTCCGTTCTTCACGCTGCGGCTGACCAGGCTGCCGGAAAGCGTCTCCCGCTGTCCGGGCGTCAGTTGGTCCCAGATGGGGAAATATTCTGAAAATTCCATCGCGTTCCCTCCTCACGTCGGCTTACAGCCAGTATAAGCCGGCCGGGGACTTGTGTCAATTATTTATTGCGATAGGGATTTCCTGCGGAGAGCGCCGCCCGCATACGCTCACCTTCCCCTCTTCTTCGGGCTTTGCAACAGCTTCCGGCGGGAGGCCGGGAGGGCGCACAGGGCGCTCACGGCCAGCAGCGCCGCAGCCGCCGCAGCCGCGCACAGCGCCAGGACCTCCGGGCGCAGCGCCACCCGGCTGGCTAGAACCCGGTTGGTGACGAAGTCGTACAGCGCCGCGCCCAGCAGGCCGCCCAGCGCCGCCGAGCCGGCGGCCAGCAGGGCAAGGGCCGCCGTCAGCTCCCGCCAGACCCGGCCGGGCTCCACGCCCATCAGGCGCATGCCACGCACCGCCGGGGCCATCCGGCGCAGGCTCAGGAACACAAACAGCGCCGCCGCCAGCGCAAACGCCGCCGCCCCCAGCGCCACCAGACGCCGGGCATTGGCGGTCATCACCGCGTAGGTGTCCTCCAGGGCACTGTACTGCTGGTCGAAGTATTCAAACATGCCGCCGCAGCCCAGGGCGGCAAGATGTTCCTCAAATTCCTCCGCCTTTCCATTTTTCAGGACAAGAGAATACAGCAGAGGACTCCATGGATCCTCATTCAATTCCATATCGCCGCTGGCTACAGAGCCTTTGGGAATGAAAATGGTGTCCGCCTGGAAGCTGTTATGGCCGAACTCAAATTCCGGGGCCGTATAGATCCCGATAATTTCATAGTCCTTCTGTACGCCCAGGCGGGCCTCCGGCATGCACGGGTCGTGGACCAGAATGTCCTCACTTGGGCCTAATATACTTGTCCGGTATCGCAGATTGCTGTGATAGAAATCCAAATTGATGGCATCGCCCACATCGAGGCTGTTCTTCTGCGCGTAGGCGGCGCTGACCAGACAGACCGCCTCCCCGTTCGCGTACTCCTCCGCCGTAAATCGCCGCCCCTCAAGCAGGGAGGCGGAACCGGTGTTAAACTGGTAGAGGCTGTCGATATTGTCCGTCAAAATAACGGCGGCGCTCTCGTAATTGATCTCACAAAGGGGTATCAGCGTCTCCTGCCAGATTTTTCCTTCCTCTGTGCGCAGAAAATCCCGCCAGCTGCCGGTGTATTCCGTATAAAAGGGGAGCGAATCGTCCTCCAGGCAGTAGTAGCGCTCCTCGTTCTCACTCCCCTCGTTGATCGTAATCATCTGCCAATAAAAGAGCCCGTTTCCCCGGCGGGACGCGAATCCCCCGCTGAATGGGGTCTGGTCCACGTTGAGCATGGTGCGGTCAGGGAACAGAAACTCATATCCATTGGGGCCCTGATGTGACATGGGACCGTTTAAAATCCCAAAAAGCAGATATGTTTTTCCAACCTCAAAGGGAATTTTTTTACCGGCGGCGTAAATATTGGTAGATAAGTTGATTGTTTTTAACTCCGGCAGCTTGCTGTATGCGGGGTGTCGGCAGACGATTTCCTCCATGGAAAAATTGGTGTCGTAGTTATCAATCCGGTATTTTATATCCTCTGTGGTTCCGTCCTCAAGGGTTCTCGTATGCTCTATGAGATTTGACCTGTTTTGTACCGACGTACACTTTGCCGCAACAACCGCCATGGCGGCTCCATAGACATCAAAATCCGCACTTCGGTACTCCCCGACATCATAGCAGGACAGGGTCCCGCACCCGGCCACATGGGCCACCAGAAATCCGCGGAGGTCCTCCGCCAGCAAGCCCGGATACTTACGCTCCTGCCGGGTCAGCGGAAGCCAGGTTTTGTCCCCCTCTCGCCACAAAATAGCCGGTGTGAAGGTATAGGGGTTTGGAACGGCAATCGTCGTATACTGCGCCCCCACCCGTTCCAGCTGTGCATAGGTCTCCCGCCAAGCGCAGATGCCGATGGAGAGAAGGGCGACGGCGGCGGCCATGAATACGATAGTGAGAGACGTGAATACCTTACTGCGAAATAGCTTCTTTGTAAAAATGTTCATCATACGACCCCCTTTCTGCTGCCGGCTATCCCTCCTCTGCCGCCAGCTTCCCGTCGCGCATATGCAGCACTACGTCCGCCGCCGCCGACACCGCGGGGTCGTGGGTCACGATGATCACGCAGCGGCCCGCCTCCCGCGCCAGCGCGCCCAGGATGGAGACGATGTTCTCCGTGTTCTCCGTGTCCAGGTTGCCTGTGGGCTCGTCCGCCAGGATGATCTCGCTGCCCGCGGCCAGGGCGCGGGCGATGGCCACCCGCTGCTGCTCCCCGCCGGAAAGCATGTTGGGCATCCGGACCAGCTGGTCCTCCGTCAGCCCCACCGACAGCAGCTTCTCCCGGGCCAGGGCGTCCGCCTCTTTTCGTGGCATTTTACGCAGATAAAGGGGATATGCCCCGTTTTCCAGCACTGTCAGATGGTAAAAAAGATTGAAATTCTGGTAGATCACCGACACGTGCTCCAGCCGGTAGCCGTCCCGGTCCAGCCGGCTTGTGGGCGTCCCCTGATAGCACACGCTGCCGCCAGAGGGCACGTCCAGACCCGCCAGCAGGGACAGCAGCGTGGTCTTCCCGCTGCCGGAGGCCCCCACAATGGCATACAGACGCCCCATCTCGAATTCGGCGCTGACACCGCTGACCGCCCGCACGGTCTGATAGGCGCTGCGATATTCGTACTCCACCCGGTCCACAGTCAATAATGCCATAGCTACTCCTCCGTTCTCATCAGTTTCATCACGTTTACCCGCGTCATGCTCCCTACGGCTGCCGCCGCCCCGGCCCAGAACACCGCCAGACCCGCCCCGGCCCGGATCAGCGCGCCGCCGGAGAGCCCGCCCTCCAGCAAAACGCCCGCTAAACCGCCCAGCACGGCCCCCGCCGCCGTCAGCAGCGCGTACTCCTCAAACACCAGCAGGAACATCCGCCCCCGCTTCAGGCCCAGGGAGCGCATCACCGCGAACTCCCGGACCCGGCCGCGGGTGGTGAGGTAGGCCGCAAAGAAGCTGATCCCCCCGCACAGCGCCATCAGCACCGGCAGCAGCACCCGCAGAAGAGACAGGTTGGAGCGGAACTCCTCCATCGTCGCCAGATAGGTTTCGTCCTGCACCAGAACGCCGTAGGTCATAAAATCGCCCACGTTGGAGAGCTTCGGCTCCACAAAGGTCTCGTAAATGGCCGCCCTGCACTCCTCCAGACGGGCGTTGTCCCCGATGTCGAAGGAGCAGCTGTCCACCTGGAACGCCTCGGACACCCCTTCCTGCCGCTGGACGCGGAAGGGACACCAGATCACGTTCCCCGGCCCGCCGGAGACCGTCCCGATCACCTGGAGATCCACCGACACGCCGGTCATCTTCTCTCTGGTGGACACATAGAGGGCCCCGTCCGGCCCCGGCTGGGCCTCCATGCCCTCCGGAATCAGGCACACCCGCTGATCCGTGCGGAAGGCGGACTCCTCCCAGCCCTCCGCAAGCCGGATGGACGCGCCCTCCACGGCGGACAGGGAGGCGTCGGAATCAAAGCTCAGAATGCGCCGCAGCTCCGTCTCCGCCGGTATGTCCAGGGGCGCGGAGGCCAGGGCACGCACATCCCGCACGTACTCGTCCAGATAGCAGCCCCGCTCATGGCGCGCCCCCAGCAGCATGTCCACCAGGACCGAGATCATCTTCAGGTTGTTGCTGTTCTTCCCCTGGGCCGTGGTGACCACGCACTGGATGCGGGCGTTCCGCTCCAGCTCCGCCATGGCGGCCTCCTGCCGCGCGGACAGGCTGTGCAGCGCCGTCGAGGCGAACACCCCCAGCGCCGCTACGGCAATCAGCAGCAGGCTCGCCCCGCGCCGCCGCCACAGCACCGCCAGGGTCAGCCGCCGGAGGGCCCCGCCCGTCTTTTTGCATTGCTCCATACGCTCACCTTCCCCTCTTCTTCGGGCTTTGCATCAGCTTCCGGCGGGAGGCCGGGAGGGCGCACAGGGCGCTCACGGCCAGCAGCGCCGCAGCCGCCGCAGCCGCGCACAGCGCCAGGACCTCCGGGCGCAGCGCCACCCGGCTGGCTAGAACCCGGTTGGTGACGAAGTCGTACAGCGCCGCGCCCAGCAGGCCGCCCAGCGCCGCCGAGCCGGCGGCCAGCAGGGCAAGGGCCGCCGTCAGCTCCCGCCAGACCCGGCCGGGCTCCACGCCCATCAGGCGCATGCCACGCACCGCCGGGGCCATCCGGCGCAGGCTCAGGAACACAAACAGCGCCGCCGCCAGCGCAAACGCCGCCGCCCCCAGCGCCACCAGACGCCGGGCATTGGCGGTCATCACCGCGTAGGTGTCCTCCAGGGCACTGTACTGCTGGTCGAAGTACTCAAACATGCCGCCGAAGCCCAGGGAGGCAAGGTAGTCCTCAAATTCCTCCGCCCTGCCGTTTTCCAGAATGAGAGAATACAGCAGAGACATGTTGGGATTCTCATACCGGGAACTGTTGGGCACAGAGCTTTTGGGCACAAAAATGGTGTCCCCCTGGAAGCTGTGCTGTCCATACTCAAACTCCGGGGCCGTATAGATCCCGATAATTTCATAGTCCTTCTGCACGCCCAGCCGGGCCTCCGGCATGCAGGGACCGTGGATCAAAACGTCCTCATCTGATTCCTGTACTGCATGCCGGGATTTCAACTCGGTCTGGTAGAAATCCAGATGGATGGTATCGCCCACAGAGAGGCCGTTCTTCTGCGCGTAGGCGGCGCCGACCAGGCAGACCTCGTCCCCGTTCGCGTACTCCTCCGCCGTAAATCGCCGCCCCTCAAGCAGGGAGGCGGAACCGGTGTTAAACTGGTAGAGGCTGTCGATATTGTCCGTCAAAATAACGGCGGCGCTCTCGTAATTGATCTCACAAAGGGGTATCAGCGTCTCCTGCCAGATTTTTCCTTCCTCTGTGCGCAGAAAATCCCGCCAGTCGCCGGTATATTCCGCATAGAAGGGGAAGGAATCCTCCTCCAGGAGGTGATAGTACTCCGCCTCCTCCGTTCCCCAGTTGGCCTCGATTTCCTGCCAGTAAAAAAGCATGTTCCCCGTGCGGGGCGGGACCGTCCCGTTGTCCCCCGTCAGGTCCACCGTGAGAGAATTATGTTCGGGGAGATAGGGCTCCCAGCCATCGGGATATTGAAGCGCCCCAGGACCGTCAAAAACGCCAAACAGCAGGTATGTTTTTCCAACCTCAAAGGGTATACTTTTGTCGGCGGTGTAGATTTGGGTGGAAAGGGAAATCTCTTTCAGTTCCGCCATCTCGCCGTATGCGGGATGGCGGCGGACAATTTCCTCCACGGAAAAATCAGCGTCGTAGGAACAGTTCTGATACGTTTCATTCACGATGGTTCCGTCCTCTAGGCTTCTCCTGCTGTCTATGAGACGTGAACTGTCTCGTACCGACGTGCACTTTGCCGCCACAACCGCCATGGCGGCTCCATAGACGTCAAAATCCGATTCCCGGTATTCCCCAACGTCATAGCAGGACAGGGTGCCGCACCCGGCCACATGGGCTGTCAGAAACCCGCGGAGGTCCTCTGCCAGCAAGCCCGGATACTTACGCTCCTGCCGGGTCAGCGGGGTCGGGTCATCAGACCCTTCTTCCCAAAAAATTAATTGCTTGAAATTCTCGGGACTGCCGGGGACGGCAATCGTCGTATACTGCTCCCCCACCCGCTCCAGCTGGGCGCGGGTATCACACCAAGCGCAAATGCCGATGGATAGAAGGGCAATAGCAGCGGCCATGAACAGGACTGTTAAAGCTGTAAACATTTTACTACGAAATAGTTTCTTTGCCAATATGTTCATGATACATGCCCCTTTCTACGACCGGCCGGCACAATGTGCCGGCCGGTCGCAAGCTAAAATTTATTTCTTTACAGTCTCGGGGGGCACGACACAGGGCAGGGCGGTGCAGGAACCAGAGTGGGGCGCTTTGGGGCACCTGTGGAGCTCACTGAAGCCGTGGTTGCATCTGGAGCAGTTACGCCACCAAGTCTGCATAGAGCCGTTGCAAGACGAGCTGTAAACCGCTCCCCCCACGTGCTCGCTGCCCAGGGACACAGTCCCCTTTATAAATTTTTGGCCGCAGTTTTTGCAGGTCCACGTTTCCTCATAGTCCGCCGCGCACTGACTGTTGGAAACATACCGGTAGCCCGACACCTGCCTGAAGGTCGAGTGATGCGACTCATGCAAACAGGCCGCCAGCGCCGTGATCCCCATCGCCAGCGCCAGCACCATCGCCAGCACCAGGCACAGGCCTCTCTTCAACGTCTTTTTCATGCTGCGCTCCTTTCATCGTTCGGTTTACTGCATGTTACTGCCGGAACATTGCCGGCACCGGAGGTCTAGGCTGCCCGCATAAGCACCACCTACTTTCCTGACGGGCAGGGGTGAGTGGAACGGGGGTATCCTGGAAATGGCGGCAGGGTACGAAAAAACCCCTAAAACCAGAGGAATTTCAGGGGTTCTTTGACATCGTCGGGTGAAGTTATGTCTATTATACACGAACGAGGCGCGAATTGCAAGGAAAATCTTTAGACAGGAGACATTTGTTTGCAGATTGGAGCCAGGGGCCGGAAATGGACCATTGCAGGTTTCCGCTGCCGTGGAAAGCAGCCTCCGATCTGCTCATATTGTCTTTCTTCTTTATCACAAACCATAACAAAATCCGAACCGCTCCCTTGTCGGAAACAGGTTCGGATTTGTTGTTTATCGGGACTCGCTCATTGTCTCATATATTTCTTCAATTTACACGCGACAGCCTGCACGTCAATCGGCTTTGCCAGATGGTCGTTCATGCCGCACTCCAAACACCGCTGCATATCCTCCGCAAACGCGTCGGCAGTCATGGCGATAATGGGAATATCCGCGTCCTCCCGCTCCAGCGCCCGGATGGCCGCGGTGGCCTCGTAGCCGTCCATCACGGGCATGCGCACATCCATCAGAATCGCGTCGTAATACCCCACCGGAGACTCCTCCAATTTTGCGACGCAGTCCCGCCCGTTCTCAACCCAGTCCAGCTCCATTTCAAGAACAGAGAGCATCGCTCTCGCCACTTCCCAGTTGAGCTCGTTATCCTCCGCCAGCAAAATACGCTTCCCCCGCAGCACCGGATCAACCGCCTTGTCAGCGCCGGCGGCCTCCTTGACGCCGGTACCGGCAAACGCGCTCAGCGCGTCAATCAGCGTGGACTTGAACAGCGGCTTGGAGATGAAGCCGGAAATGCCCGCTTCTCCGGCCTCGTCCGCCGCCTCGCTCCCGTCGCAGGCCATGAGCAGCGCCGCCGGACCGTCCTCCCCCCAGTTTGAGCGAATGGCACGGGCGGCCTCGATCCCGGTCATGTCCGGCAGCTGCCGCCCCAAAAGGACCAGCTGGCAGGGGACGTCCGCCATCCGCTCCATCGCCTGCGCGGCGCTTGCGCACCACTCGGAGCGGATGCCGATGGATTCCAGCAGGCGCACCGTATTGACGCACAGCCGCTCATCGCTGTCAACCACCAGTATATGCCAGTCCGGAAACGCCGTATCCGGCTTCCGCTCCGCCGCCCGCTCCAGGTCGAGCACAACGTGGAACTCGCTGCCCTGGCCCTGCTCGCTGCGGACAGAGATGTCGCCGCCCATCGCGTCCACAATATACTTGGTGATCGTCATCCCCAGCCCGGAACCCTCCGTTTTCTGCACCCGGGTGTTGTCCTCTCTGCTGAAGGATTCAAATATAACCTTTTGGTACTCCTTCGACATGCCGATTCCCGTATCGCTTACCAGGAAATGGGTGCGGACAAAGGAGGGCGTCTCCGGCAGCGCCTCCTGATACACCACCGCCTGAATCGAGCCGTTTTCCGGCGTAAATTTGGCGGCGTTGCCCAGCAGGTTGATCAGCACCTGGTTCAGCCGCACGCCGTCACAGTACACATCCTCCGAAAGAATATCGTAGGCGGCCGCGTCGAACCGCTGATGCTTTGCCTTGACCTGGGGCTGCATGATATTGACAATGCAGTCCATCGCTTCTCGCAGCGACACCGGCTCAACATTCAGCGCCATTTTGCCGCTCTCAATTTTGGATATATCCAGCACGTCGTTGATCAGCCCCAGCAGGTGATTGCTCGACAGCGCAATTTTGCGCAGATAATCCTGCACCTGCCCCGGATGATCCGCCTGGTTCATGGCCAGGGACGTCATCCCGATGATGGCGTTCATAGGCGTGCGTATGTCGTGGCTCATGCTGGAGAGAAAGTCCTGCTTGGCCATGTTGGCCTGCTCCGCCTCCTTCCGCGCCCGCTCCGCGTCCTGCCGGGCCCGGTCCATCTCCGCGTTCATGCGCTTGAGCTCGGACATCTGGTTTCTGAACAGCCGCAAGTACTGCACGAACAGGCAGAGGAGCATGGCGATGATGGCAAAAGAGGCGGCGTAGACAATGGTCAGCCAGTGACCGCCCATCCCCGCGATGGCGTCGTCCAGCGCGTCAAAGGGGAGGACCGTCACCAAGTACCAATCGCAGTAGGGGAGGCCGGTGCAGTACAGGTGGCGGCGCGACGCGCCGCTGCGCAGAATAACGGAATACTCCTCGTTCGCGTCCATGGCCGCCGTCAGCTGCTCTATGTAGGAAGCGGCCTCCTCGTCCTGGCCCTCAAAGATGCTGTAGAGCCTGTCAAAGTAATTTGTGTGGGCGTCCTTCTCGTTTCCGACAACGTAGCTGCCGTCCTTTCGTATGACAAACGAGTAGCTCAGGGAGTCGTCCGAATCGAGGAAGAGGACCTCTCCCATATATTGGGTGGAGAGCCCCACAACCATGGCAAGGCTGCTGCCGCCGCCGGACATGGGATACGCGCAGGGGACGCCGAACAAAATCACGCCGTTCCCGCTGCCGTCGGCAGCGGAGGCCGTCCTGCGCTCCCCGCTCCGCAGGCTCTCCAAAAACGGCTCGGGGTGCTTGAGCTCCACGGGATCGCCATACACCATTTCAATGCCGCCGTCGGGCGAATACAGGGCGGCGCACAGAAAGTGCCTCGCCCTTGCGCCGTATTCGATCTCCTCCCGGGAGCCATAGCTGGAATTTCCGTCGCCCGCCGCGATATGCGCGATGGATTCCGCCATCGTCAGGCGGAGCTCAATGATCGTTTCAAAGTGCAGCGACACCTGCTCGTTCATTCCGGCCATATAAGCGGTCCCAATATCTTCAATCGTGTCTTCGCTCATATTGTGAATGGATATTCCAAGAAAGGAAAACACAAAAATAGTAAAACAAATAATCACCGCTATGCTGATTTTAAAAGCACGCGGCAAAGCCTTGCCTTTCATATTTTTCCATCTCCACAGTTTTCAGCATGTAAGTTGTCTGGCTGCCCAACATCCGTTTACCGGCTCTGTCAGCCCCTCAGCCGGCTCATAACCTGAAACATCTTATGCATGTCCACCGGCTTTGCCAAATGCTCGTTCATCCCCGCGTCCTTTGCCAGCGCAATATCCTCGTCGAACGCGTTGGCCGACAGCGCAATGATCGGCACGGCCGCCGCGTCCCTCCGCTCCAGGCTGCGAATCACCCGCGCCGCCTCATATCCGCTCATGACCGGCATCATCAGATCCATGAGCACGCAGTCAAAGGCCCCGGGCTCGGCCGCCGTGAAGGCGTCCACGGCGGCCTTCCCGTCGCTGGCCGTCACGACCTCCACCCCCGCGCCCCGGAGAATGTACTCCACAATTTCACAGTTGATCTCGTTGTCCTCCACCAGAAGCACCCGCATCCCGGCAATGTTGTCCGGCATGCTCCAAGCCTCGCCGGCGGACGCGCCGCTCTCCGCCTCGCCGGCCCGCAGGGGGAGCGTAATCTGAACCACGCTTCCCCTGCCCACACGGCTGTCGATCTCCACCGCGCCCTTCATCTGGTCGACCAGCTTCTTGACGATGGACATGCCCAGCCCGACGCCGTTATAGTTTGTACGCGCCCCCTGGTGCTCCTGTGTGAACGGCTCAAAGATGTGCGCTTTGAAGTCCTCCCCGATGCCGATGCCGGTGTCCTCGACGACAAACCGGCACTCCGCCGTCCCCGCCTGGAAGGAGGCATCCTCCGCCCGGACAAAAACCGCGCCGTGGGGCCGGTTATAGCGGAGCGCGTTGTCAATGACGTTCGTCAGAATCTGCTTCAGATGCAGCGGGTTTCCAATGACCCTGCTGTGCCGCAGCCCGGAGTCCTCCAGCTCCAGTCGGATGCCCCGCTCCTCCGCCAGGGGGGAGAGAATCGTGACGCAGTCCTCCAGCGCGTCATGGAGGTCAAAGGGCTCCTCCACCGCCGCAAGCCGTCCGCTCTCCAGCTTGCTGACCTGCAGCACATCGTTCACCAGGGACAGAAGATGCTCCGTCGACACGCGGATCTTTTTCCGGCACGCCCGCTGCCGCTCCGGGTCGTCCTGGCTCCTTTCCAGAATGGCCAGCATCCCCAGAATCCCGTTGATCGGCGTGCGCAGATCGTGGGACATGTGGGAGAGAAATTCACTTTTGGTGGAGTTCGCCTGCCGCACCCGCTCCAGAAGCTCCATGATGGACTGCTCCTGCTTCCTTCGCGTCACCATCGTCTCCGTGATGTCCTGATGGTATCCGTTCAGGCTGACGCCGGCTTTTTTGAAGCTCCTGTCCGGTACGCCGCCGCAGCGGACGTAGATCTTTCCCAATTCCGGATGATTCCATGGGTACACCACCTCAGAGCGCCCGCTCTTCAGCATCTCCTGTACGGATTCCTCCACCATCTCCACATAGTCCGGCTCAATGCCTGCAAACCAGTGCCGGTAGCACGCCTCCGGCCCGATTTCGTCCGGCACGCCCAGGAGGATCCGCATGGTCCGGTCCGCGTACATTCTCGGCGGGCAGCCGTCCTCCAGCTCAATTGTCCAGATTCCGGTCCGGGCGCCCTCCAGAATGTCCTCAAGACTCCGCCGTGCCTCCAGCTTGTATTTCTCTTCCTGCTCCACCAGGGCGTTGACGTCCCGCAGTGCGAAAATCGCGCAGTTCTCCGCCGCCGTCTCCTCCGTGGCGGAAAAATGGAGCTCCAGATGCTTCAGCCCCCAGGCGCTGTCCTTCACCTGGTACCGGACGGAGAACTTTTTCTTGCTCCTGAGCCGGGCGAGCACATAGCGCTTCTCTGTCACCGTGCGGAGCCGCTCCTGGTCCCGGGGGACCACGCACGCGGCAATATACCGCTCCACAGCCGCCGCGTAGCCCTCCTGAAAACAGGCCGCCCAATCCATGCCCAGCCGTTCGCTGCTGCGGTACACCTTGCACTCGCCCGTGTCGAAGTTCACCTCATAGATGCCCAGGTAGTCCACGCTGAGGGCGTGGAGCACGGTATAGCTCCGCTTTTGGAGCTCCCGGACCAGGTTGCGCCGCTTCAGGGAGGATACAATAAAATACGCCGCGGTCTGGAGCATGTTCGACGTGTATTCCAGAGACCGCACGGGGGGATTGTCCACGCCGTAAAAGCCGATGATCCTTTCGCCGTCATACAGGGGAACCACCACCAGGGAGTGAACCCCCTGCCGCTTCAGGTTCTCATACTGAAGCGGGTCCGTCTCCCGAATATCCTCCAGGCTTTCAATGACGATATGCTTGCCGACGCTGAACTTCCGGTACCAGCTTGCGCACACCTCCGGGGGGACGTTTTGGAGGCTCTCCTTTTCCGGCTCCACCCCGTCGGCCGCCCATTCGTAGGTGTTGTCGTCGCCGCCGGCCTCGTTCTGCTCGAATATATACGTCCGCTCCCCGTTCAGCGCCTTCCCCAGATGCTCCAGCAGCACCTCCAGGGACTGATCCGGCGTTTCCTCCAGCAGGGCGACGCGAAGGCCCTCGTTGATGACGGCCTCCAGATTCTGAACGCTGCGCATGCCGCCGTGCTGCTCGCCGGCCCCGGCAGCCGGAGCGCCCTCCCCGGTCCGCTTCAAACGTTCCCCTACATACTCCATATGTCTGTCCTCCATACTGACCGGTATCCGGCCATAGTTGCCGCAGCGGCTTTCCATGTGCAGAGGAGATTTCTGGAAAGCGCTGTTTCACAATGCCGGAATTCTTCCGCCTTGCTCCAGCAGCTCCACCGCAGAGATCGGAAAATCTGTGTCATAATACCATGTACGCCCCGATCATGTCAATAATATGCAGGAGAAAACTGTATGCGGCAGCGGGCGGAGAAAATTATGCGGCTGATCCGGCCTGAAGGGTTGCATTACCGGCGGATTGTGGTATGATGGATGTGCCGTAAGCGAACCGCCGGTCCGAACGGGGCCTCTGCCAGGAGCGCCGGACAGACAGAGGCAGGGACCACAGCGCTGCCCCCTTGACCGTGCGGCGCAATGAGGGGGATTTGGTCCGGCAATTTTTTGGTTTTATTTTATGCGCGCAAGGGCAGCTGGGCGGCCTGTGGCCGTCCAGCTGCCTCGCCGCCCGGAGGCGGCGAAGAAAGGAGCTGATGCTGTATGTTCCGTGCTCTCCGCCGGGAGCCCGGCTTTTACCGCAGGCTGTGGGTCCTCTCACTGCCGATCATCCTGCAAAATATGATCACCACCTCCCTGGGATTCGCGGACACCTTTATGGTGGGGCTGCTGGGGAACGCGGAGATGGCGGCGGTGACGGCGGCCAACGTGCCCATTTTTATCATCCAGGTGGTGATCTTCGGATTCCAGAGCGGGATGGCCGTGCTGGTCAGCCAGTACTGGGGCCGGGGAGATGTGGACAACATCAACCGGTGTATGGGGGTGGCCCTGTACGCCGTCACAGGGTTCTCCACCCTCATCGCGCTGACCACCTTCCTCTTCCCCGCCCAGGTGCTGGGGCTGATCACGCCCAACCGGCAGCTGGTGGAGCTGGCGGTGCGGTATATCCAGATCGTGGGCTTCTCCTACATCTTCAACGGCATCAGCAGCATCTACGCCGGGGTGCAGAGGAGTACGGAGTACCCGGCCTTTGGGATGCTGCTGTTCGCCATCTCCATGTGTGTGAACACCTTCCTCAACTTCGTGCTCATCTTCGGCAAGTTCGGCGCGCCGGCGATGGGCATCACCGGGGCGGCGGTGGCGACCTTCACCAGCCGGGTGGTGGAATTCGCGGTGGCGGCGGGCTTCGCCCTGTGGAACAAACGGCTGCCCCTGCGCTGGGGCTGCATCCTGCGGCCGGGGCGGAGCATTCTGCGGGGGTTCGTGAAGTACTCCACCCCCGTGGTGTGCAACGAGGCCATGTGGAGCATCGGCACCTCCATGCTCACCGTCATCATGGGCCACATGGCCAACAGCCAGGACATGCTGGCGGCCTACGCCCTCATCGGCAGCATCGACAAGCTCTCCACCGTGGTCTGCTTCGGCATCGCCGCCTCCGCCGCCGTCATCGTGGGCAAGGAGATCGGCCAGGGGCGGGATAAGGAGCACGTGTTCTCCGTCAGCTGGACGCTGCTGCTGGTGTCCATGTTCGTCGGCGCCTTTGTGATGGTCTTGCTGCTGATCCTGCTGCCCACCTTCTTCCGGCCGGTGCTGTTCCCTCTGTTCAAGCTCAGCCCCGGCGCCACCCAGGCGGCGGTCTACCTCGCGGTGGTTTACGCCCTGTTCATGCCCATGCGGTCCTTCGACATCACCAACATCACCGGCGTGCTCCGGGCCGGCGGCGACGGGAAGATGGCCTCCATCATCGACATCACCCCCCTCTGGCTGGTGGCCATCCCCCTCATGGCGGTGGCCGCCTTGGTGCTCCAGGCCCCCACCTGGGTGGTGTGCATCTCCATGCAGGCGGAGAACATCTGCAAGTGCCCCATAGGGCTGGTGCGGTTTCACAGCAGGAGATGGATCAACGATATAACAAGGATGGTGGAGTAGGAGCAGGGGCGGTTTTCCGCAGAAGAATGTCACGCTCGCGCGGGCCGCGCGCGAAGAAAGGAGCCTCTATGTCGCTGTTCTCCTGCCCCCTCTGCGGGCAGCCCCTCGCGGCGGTTCACCAGGGCCTCTCCTGCTCTGGGGGCCACCGCTTTGACCGGGCGCGGGAGGGATACGTCCACCTGCTGCCGGTGAACCGGAAGCACTCCAGAGCGCCAGGGGACGACAAGGGAATGGTGGCCGCCCGGCGGGCGTTTCTGGAGCGGGGGTGGTACAGGCCCCTGCGGGAGACGCTGTCCGCGCTGGCGGTGGAGCTGACGGGGCCGGAGCCGGTGGTGCTGGACGCCGGGTGCGGGGAGGGCTACTACACCGGCGGGGTGCACGAGGCGCTGGCGAGGGCGGGAAAGGAGCCCCGGACGGCGGGGATCGACATCTCCAAGTTCTCCCTCCAGAAGGCGGCGAAGCGGTACCCGGACGTGGCGTTTGCCGTGGCCTCCGCCTACCGCCTCCCGGTGGCGGACGGGAGCGTGGAGCTGCTGCTGAATGTGTTTTCCCCCCTGGCCATCGAGGAGTTCCGGCGCGTGCTGCGCCCCGGCGGCTTCTATATCTACGTGGTGCCCGCCGCCCGGCACCTGTGGGAGCTCAAGCAGGTTCTCTACGACCGGCCCTACCCCAACGAGGAGCGGGAGACCCCCTACGAGGGCTTTGCCTACGAGCGGATTGTGCCGGTGACCGACAGGATCTCCCTGCCCGGTCAGGCGGACATTCACGCCCTGTTTCAGATGACGCCCTACTACTGGAAGACGCCGGAGGAGGGAGCGAAACGGCTGGCGGCCCTGGAGACCCTGTCCTGCCAGGTGGACTTCCGGATCCATGTGTTCCGCAGGGACCCGTGATGTAAAAATACTGTTAAGAAGCGAAAAGCCCTGTACATTTGGGGACATCTCCTGTAGAATGACAGATGAGGAAGTGTTTTGGAGCGCCATCCCCTCCGGGATGAGAAAGGAGCCGCCCTGTGCGCATCAATCCGCAGCTGCTGGAAAAAATCAGAGAGTCCCTGTCCTCCGTTTTGCCCATCACGGCCATCGTGCTGCTGCTGAGCGTCACGCTGGTGCCCCTGACGCCGGGGGCGCTGGTGCTGTTTCTGTTCGGGTCGCTGCTGCTGATCGTGGGGGTGGGGGTCTTCACCCTGGGCGTCGACATGTCCATGACCCCCATGGGCGGCGGCATCGGCGCCTATATGAGCCGGGCCAGGCACATGTCCGTCCCCCTGCTCACCGCCTTCGCCCTGGGCATGCTCGTCACCATCGCCGAGCCGGATCTGACGGTGCTGGCCCAGCAGGTGCCCGCCATCCCCAACCAGGTGCTGATTCTGACCGTGGCCGCCGGGGTGGGGCTGTTTCTGGTGATCGCCCTGCTGCGCGTCATGCTGAAAATTCCCCTGTCGCGGCTGCTGGTGGTCTTTTATCTGGCGGCCTTCGCGCTGGCCATCCTCTTTACGCCCAACGACTTCATCCCCGTGTCCTTTGACTCCGGCGGCGTCACCACGGGGCCCATTACGGTGCCCTTCATCATGGCCCTGGGCGTGGGCGCGGCCTCGGTGCGCAGCGACAAGAACTCCACCAGCGACAGCTTCGGCCTGGTGGCCCTGTGCAGCATTGGGCCCGTTCTGTCGGTGCTCGTGCTGGGCGTCTGCTACGCCCCGGACTCCGCCAGCTACACCCCCGCCGCCCTGCCGGACATCGCCACCACCCGGGACGCCGCCAGGGAGTTTGCCGCCGCCATCCCCCACTACGCCGGGGAGGTGGCCGCCGCCATGGTGCCCATCTGCGCCATGTTCCTGCTCTTCCAGCTGCTCACCCGCCGCTTTAAGCGCACCCAGCTGCTGCGGATTGTCAGCGGCCTCATCTATACATACGTGGGACTGGTGATGTTCCTCACGGGGGTCAATGTGGGCTTCATGCCCGCCGGTCAGCTCATCGGGGCCGCCATCGCCGGCGGCGGGGCCCCCTTCCTGCTCATCCCCATTGGGATGCTCATGGGATATTTCATCGTGGGCGCCGAGCCGGCGGTCCATGTGCTGGTCAAGCAGGTGGAGGAGGTCTCCATGGGCTCCATCTCCCAGGGGGCCATGAAGCAGGGGCTGGCTATCGGCGTGGCGGTCTCCATCGGCATCGCCATGCTGCGGGTGCTGACGGGGATCTCCATCCTGTGGTTCCTCATCCCCGGCTACGCCGTCTCCCTGGCGCTGACTTTCTTCGTGCCCCAGCTGTTCACCGGCGTGGCCTTCGACGCCGGCGGTGTGGCATCGGGGCCCATGACCGCCACCTTCCTGCTCCCCTTTGCCATGGGGGCCTGCGAGGCGGCGGGGGGAAATCTGATGACCGATGCCTTCGGCCTGGTGGCCCTGGTGGCCATGACGCCCCTGGTGACCATCCAGCTGCTGGGGCTGGCGGGCCGGGTGAAGAAGCGGCTGGCGGACGACGCGCTGCGCGCGGAGCTGGCCAAGGCGGAGGACTGCGTCCTCTACTACGACTGAGGAGGTGACGCCATGGCGGGAAGACAACCGGAGCGCATGGCGCTGCTCATATCCATCGTGGAGCGGGGCAGCGGCAACAAGCTCAACAAGCTCTACAGGGAAAACCAGGTGTTCGTCAACCTGCGCTGCGAGGGCGCCGGCACGGCCACGTCGGAGATCATGGACATCCTGGGCCTGGGCAGCTCGGAGAAGGATATTCTCATCAGCACCGCCGCCGCCTCTGCCGCCAGCGCCCTGCTGGACCGGCTGGACGACGAGCTGCGGGGGGCGGTCCCCGGCAGGGGCATCGCCTTCAGTCTGCCGCTGACGGCGGTGAACAATCTGGTGGCGGCCTTTGTGGGGCTGATGACCAGAAGCGAGAGGGACAGGGAGGACGATAGCATGGAGAAGCAGCAGAAAAACAGCCTCATCCTGGTGACCGTCAACCAGGGCTTTACCGAGACCGTCATGGACACCGCCCGGAAGGCGGGGGCCAGGGGCGGCACCATCATCCGCGCCCGCTGGACCGGCGACGAGAGCTTCGCCCAGTCGCGGGGCATCACCACCCTCCAGGCGGAGAAGGAGATCATCTTCATCGTAGTCCCCAAGGACATCCGCAACCAGGTGATGGACGCGGTCAATAAGGCCCACGGAATCCACTCGGAGGCGGGGGCCATGGTGTGCGCCATGGGGATCGAGCAGCTGGCCCACCTGGGGTAGAAAATAGAGAGACCGCGGGGCCGTCCGGAAGACAGCCCCGCGGTCTCTCTATTTGTGGTACTTTCCGCCCCCCCGGATCTGGAAGCCCCGGTAAATCTGCTCCAGCAGCATCACCCGGGCCAGATGGTGGGGGAAGGTCATGGGGGACATGCTCAGCCGCTCCTTGGCCAGGGCCTTGACGGAGGGATGGAGGCCGCAGGAACCGCCGATGACGAAGGCCAGCCCCGCCTCCTCCCGGGCCAGCAGCCCGGCCAGCTCCTCGCTGGAGCGGAGCGTCCCCTCCACGCACAGGGCCGCCACGGCGGCGCCGGCGGGCAGCCTGGAGCGGATGGCCTCCGCCTCCCTGGCCAGGGCCCGCTCGATCTCCGCCGGGGCGGGGTTCTCCGGCAGGCGCTGCTCCGGCAGCTCCACCAGCTCCAGCTTGCAGCAGCGGCTCAGGCGCTTGCAGTACTCCGCCGCCGCCTCGATGTAGAACCGCTCCTTCAGCTTCCCCACACAGATCACGCTCACCCTCTGCATGGCGCGCCCTCCAGGGAAATACATTCGCCGGCGGTGTTCCAAGGCGCGGCGGACAGGCGGCAGCCGGTCCCCGCCAGGGCGGCCTCCGCCGTGCGCAGGGCGAGGGCCGGGGTGTTGTTCTCCCGGCTCAGGTGGGCCAGCAGCACCGTGCGGGTCCCAGCCCGGGCGCTGGCGGCGGCGTAGCGGGCGGCGTCGGCATTGCTCAGGTGGCCGCAGGGGCCCAGCACCCGCTGCTTGAGGGCGTAGGGGTAGGGGCCGGAGAGGAGCATGTCCACGTCGTGGTTGCTCTCCAGCACCAGCAGCTCCGCCCCCAGCAGGGCCTGGCCGGTCTCCTCGGGGATATACCCCGTGTCCGTGAGGTAGCCCACCCGGCCGTCGGGCAGGGACAGGTGCAGGGCGGCGCTCTCGCTGCAGTCGTGGCTGGTGGGCAGCAGGGTCAGCGCCGCCGCCCCCGCCTCCACAGTCTCGCCCAGGGGGACCGGGCGCAGCAGATCCTCCACACCCGCCAGCCGGTAGGCCAGCTGGCGGCCCGTCCCCGGCGTGCAGAAGATGGGGGTGCGGTACTTCTTTATGTAGGTGGCCAGCCCGCCGATGTGGTCGCTGTGCTCGTGGGTGATCACCACCCCCGCCAGCTCCTCGGGCCGCACCCCCGCCTGGGCCAGCCCCTGGCAGACCCGGCGGCAGGAGATGCCCATATCGATGAGCAGGCGGGTCTCCCGGTGGGAGAGGAGGGCGGCGTTGCCGCCGGAGCCGCTGGCAAGGGTCTGAAATGTGGTCATAGACGCCTCCCTGGTCGTTGATTGGGGCATGCGAAAGCATCCCCTGGGAGCGCCGCTCCTGGGGGATGCCGGTATTCTGGACTCAGCCCGCGCTCCCGACAGCCAGCTCCTCCTCCTCGGTGATCTCCACCGCGCGGATGTGGCCGCCCACGCCGCGAATCTTCCCGATCACGTCCTCATAGCCGCGCTCAATGTACTGGACGTTGGTGATCTGGCTGATGCCGTGGGCCGCCAGGGCGGCGATGAGCATGGCCGCCCCGGCCCGCAGGTCGCAGGCCTCCAGCTGGGCCCCCGTCAGGCGCTCCACACCCTCGATGATGGCCAGGTTGCCGTCCACCTGAATCTGCGCGCCCATGCGCTTGAACTCGTCGGTATAGCGGAAGCGGGTGTTCCACACGCTGTCAGTGATGATGCTGGTGCCCTGGGCCAGGCACAGGGCCGCGGCGATCTGGGGCTGCATGTCCGTGGGGAAGCCGGGGTAGGGCATGGTCTTGATGTTGGCGCGCACCAGGGGGCCGATGCGGCTGACCAGCAGGCTGTCGTCCACCTCGTGGATCTCCACCCCCATCTCGCACAGCTTGGCAGAGATGCAGTCCATGTGTTTGGGGATGATGTTGCACAGCTTCACCTCGCCGCCGCAGGCCGCCACGGCGGCCATGTAGGTGCCCGCCTCGATCTGGTCGGGGATGATGGAGTAGCTCCCGCCCCGCAGAATGCTGACCCCCCGGACCTTGATGACGTCGGTGCCCGCGCCCATGATGTTGGCCCCCATGGAGTTGAGGAAGTTGGCCACGTCCACGATGTGGGGCTCCTTGGCGGCGTTTTCAATGACGGTCATGCCCTCGGCCATGGCGGCGGAGAGCATAATGTTGATGGTGGCCCCCACAGAGGACTTGTCCAGGAAGATGTTGGCCCCCTTCAGCCGGCCGCCGGCGGCCTCGGCCATGACAAAGCCGCTTTGGGTGTCCACCTGGGCCCCCAGGGCGCGAAAACCCTTCAGATGCTGGTCGATGGGCCGGGTGCTGCCGAAATCGCACCCGCCGGGCAGGGCCACGTCCGCCGCGCCGAAGCGGCCCAGCAGGGCCCCCAGCATATAGTAGGACGCGCGGCAGCGCCGGGCGGACTCGTAGGGCACCCGACCGTTGCGCAGGGAGGAGCTGTCGATCTCCACCGTATGGGGGTTTACATAACGCACCTTTGCGCCCAGATCCTGGAGAATGCCCAGCAGCAGCGACACGTCGCTGATCCGGGGCATGTTCTCAATGCGGCAGGGGCCGTTGACCATCAGGGCTGCGGGGATAATGGCGACGGCGGCGTTCTTTGCGCCGCTGATATGAATCTCTCCAAACAAGGGCCGTCCGCCCTCGACAATATACTTGGTCAAAGAATTGCACCTCTTTGTTAATATATCGGCCGTCCAGGTACAGTTTACCCAGGCCGGAACACTTCATACCGAAAAAATCGGTAATCAGTAGGCATAAGCACAGATATTACTAGTATAACAGGTTTTTCCTTAAAAGCAATGGGCAATCCGTAAATAACTTCATAAATTTTTAATAATTTCCCTGGGGGATTTGGAGAAACAAATGAAAAAACGGGAGGGGGACCCTCCGCGACCCGCCCGGTGGACTTTTCCGCCGGGCTGTGTTATAGTTGAAGCGCCTGAAAACCAGTCCACAGGGGGCGGGGCCAATGGGGCGCGTCCTCCAGTCGGGCGTCAAAATTTACGGAAATGGCGCGCTGCAACCGCTGGTTGTCAAATTTTCCACACTTCTTGGTGGACCGGCGGCATCCCCTGTGCTAGGCTGGGGCCATCCCAATCCAAAGGAGGCTTTTTAATGGACACACAATTTCAGGACCGGCTCAACCGCCTGCGCCGGGAGCGAGGGCTGAGTCAGGAGGACCTGGCGGAGGTGGTGGGCGTCACCCGCCAGGCGGTGCAGAAGTGGGAGAGCGGCGCGTCCCGGCCGGACATGGACAACCTGGCCGCCCTGGCCCGGTATTTCGGCGTGACCCTGGACCATCTGGTCCTGGGCCGCGATCCCGGCACCGGCAGTCCTCCCGGCGGGGGACAGACCGTCATCAACAACTACTACCACCCCTCCCTCTGGGAGTACGAGTATAAGAGCGAGCGGACCCTTTGGGGCCTGCCTCTGGTCCATATCCACCTGAAAAACAACAGTCTGGTCCGGGCCAAGGGGATCATCGCCGTGGGCAACGTGGCGGTGGGGCTGGTGTCGGTGGGCATTTTTTCTGTGGGAGTGCTCTCCTTCGGCGTGCTGGCCCTGGGCGTGCTGGCCCTGGGCTGCCTGGCGGCGGGGGTGCTGTCTGCGGGGGGCATAGCGGCGGGGGTGGTGGCCGCCGGCGGCTTTGCCTTCGGCTGGCTGGGACTGGGGGGCATCGTCTACGCCGTCTACGGCGCCGGCGGGGTGGTGGCCGCCTCCCAGATCGCCCTGGGGGGCGTGGCGGAGGCGCCCCTGGCCATCGGCCGGGCCGTCCAGGGGCAGACCGCCATCCAGCTGCCGGAGGCCGGCCCCCTATCCCCGGAAACCCGGGAGATGATCCGCCAGGCCCTGGCGGAGGCCCTTGGAGGCCGCCATCGGTGGCTGGAGGCCCTGCTGCGCGCCCTGTGCGGCGGGTGAGGGCTGGAAAAAGCTGTGAACTTTTTATAAAAACTCTATTTTTCCCGTTGTGTTTTTCCCCCGCTTGTGCTATCCTATAACCATCATGAGTCCACCAAATGCAGTAAAGGAGTGATTTCATATGGTTAGACTGATCATGAGCGGCTCGGGTGAGGGCAAGACAAAGCAGCTCATCGAGCTGATGGAGAACGCCGCGGAGCAGGATGTCGGGTGCATGGTGTGCATCGAGCCCACCCGCAATATGAGCTTCAACCTGCGCCACCAGACCCGCATGATCGACGCCTCCGAGTTCTCTATCGACAGCTTTGAGACCCTGCGGGGCTTTATCTGCGGCCTGTACGCCGGCAATTACGATATTTCCCACGTCTTCATCGACAACCTGTGCAAGGTCGCCCGCAGCAACGACGAGCGCCAGGTGGGCCAGTTCCTCAACTGGCTGGACGGCTTCAGCTCCCCCCTGAACCTGAAGATCACCGTCACCGTCAGCGCCAATCCGGACACCGCCACCGACACCATGCGGAAATTTATGTGACGTGTTTCCCTGCCCCCGGCTGGTCTCCGGCCGGGGGCGTTTTCTATTTCCGCCACCAGGAAAGGAGTCTTCTATGGGCATTCACATCCATTTCAGCCTCAACCGCCCGTCCCGGGGCAGGGCGGAGCGCCCCGCCCCCGCCGCCCCCAAGGACATCCCCGCTCTTCTGGCGGCCATGACGCCGCTGGAGAAGCTCCGTCTGTGCGCCGGTGCGGACTTCTGGCACAGCCGGGCGGTGGAGCGGCTGGGCGTGCCCGCCTTCCGCATGGCCGACGGCCCCCACGGCCTGCGCATACAGGAGGGGGACGCGGGAGTCCACGATTCCCTGCCCGCCACCTGCTTCCCTGCCGCCGTCACCGCTGCCGCCGCCTGGGACCCGGCGCTCTGCGCCGACGTGGGCCGGGCCATCGGCCTGGAGGCCGCGGCGGCCGGGGTGAAGCTGGTGCTGGGGCCGGGGTGCAACATCAAGCGGGACCCCCGCTGCGGCCGGAATTTCGAGTACCTGTCCGAGGACCCCTGCCTGTCCGGGGTCCTGGCGGCGGCCTTCGTCCGGGGACAGCAGGAGACGGGGGTGCGCTCGTGCCTGAAGCACTTCGCCGCCAACAGCCAGGAGTACAAGCGCAACAACGGCGACAGCCGGGTGGATGAGCGGGCCCTGCGGGAGATCTACCTGTCCGCCTTCGAGCGGGCGGTGAAGGAGGCCCGGCCCGGGGCGGTAATGAGCGCCTACAACAAGCTCAACGGCATCCACTGCAGCGACCACCGCCCCCTGCTCACCGGCATCCTGCGGGAGGAGTGGGGCTTCGACGGGCTGGTGGTCACCGACTGGGGCGGGCTGAACGACCGGGTGGCGGCCCTCCGGGCGGGGTGTGATCTGAGCATGCCCGGCGGCTCGTCCTACATGGAGGGGGCCGTCCTGGAGGCCCTGGCCGGCGGCGCTCTGGAGGAGGCGGACCTGGACCGCTCGGCGGCCAGGGTGCTGCGCATGGCCCTGGAGACCGCCCCCGCCGCGCCGGAGGCGGATCTGGAAGCCCACCACCGCCTCGCCTGCCTGGCGGCGGAGCGGGGGGCGGTGCTGCTGAAAAACAACGGGGGCCTGCTTCCCGCCCCGCCGGAGGGCATGGTGCTCATCGGCTACATGGCCCGGCACCCTCGCTACCAGGGCGCCGGCAGCAGCCACATCAACCCCACCCGTCTCACCACCCTCACCGGCGCCCTGCCGGCGGCGCCCTGGGTCCCCTGCGGCGACCGGGAGGGCCGGGTGACGGCGGAGGAGCTGGACCGGGCGGTTCAGGCCGCCAGGGAGGCCCGGACGGCGGTGGTGGCGGCGGGCCTGCCGGAGAGCTGGGAGTCCGAGGGCCTCGACCGGCCCCACCTCTCCCTGCCGGAGGGGTACAACACCCTCATTGAGGCGGTGGCGGCGGCCAATCCCCGCACGGTGGTGGTCCTGCTGGCGGGCAGCCCGGTGGAGACGCCCTGGGCGGACCGGGTGGGGGCCATCCTGTACATGGGCCTCCCTGGCCAGGCGGGGGGCCAGGCCGCGGCCAACCTGCTCACAGGCCGGGCCGTCCCCGGCGGCCGGCTGGCGGAGAGCTGGCCCCTGTCCCTGGCGGACCTGCCCGCTCGGGAGACCTTCGGGACGCGGAACCCGGAGTACCGGGAGAGCGTCTACGTGGGGTACCGGTACTACGACAAGGCGGATCTGCCGGTCCGCTTCCCCTTCGGACACGGGCTGAGCTACACCTCCTTCGCCTACAGCGACCTGGTCATTGAGGGGCGCTCCGTGTCCGCCCTGGTGACCAACACGGGCCCCGCCGCCGGGGCGGAGGTGGTGCAGCTCTACGTGGCCCCGCCCCGGACCGGCCCCCACCGGCCGGTCCGGGAGCTGCAGGGGTTTGTCCGGCTGGAGCTGGCCCCCGGCGAGAGCCGCCGGGCTGCATTCACCCTGGACGACCGGGCCTTCCGCCTGTGGGACGGCGGCTGGCGGGTCCCCGGCGGGACCTACGGGATCCAGCTGGGCGCCTCCAGCCGGGACATCCGGCTGGAGGGGACCATGGCGGTGGAGGGGGAGGATGTGCCCGCCCCGGCGTGGCAGGCGGGGAGCTGGTACGAGGCCCCCTCCGGGCCGCCCCCCAGGGCGGACTGGGAGCGGGCCATGGGCGGCCCCGTCCCCCAAGAGCCCGCCCCGAAGAAGGGACAGTTTACCATGGACAGCACCTGCGCGGAGATGATGGAGGACTCCCTGGTGATGCGGCTGCAGTACCACATCTCCCGGTGGGTCATCGGCCGGGTCTGCGGCACGCGGGACCCGGCTGACCCCGGATACCGGATGATGATGAACGACGCGGTCAACTGCCCTATGCGGGCGGTGGTGATCAACACTGGCGGCCGGGTGGGCGAGGGGCTGGCCCGGGGACTGCTGGAGATGGCCAACGGCCATTTTCTCCGGGGGCTGGGGACCATGGCGGGCTGGAGGCGGTGAGGAGCGGACCGGTCCGCACCGCGGTTTATTTGGCAATGCGTACCGGCAAAATCGAACCGCCTATGGACAAAGCAGCGTTGACGGACACAACCCGTCAACGCTGTTTTACTCATTTATTCAACTCTTGTGTATTCAATCCGTTTCGTATCAGCGATGGAATCCTGCAGCATACCGCTGGAAACGGATACGCCGAATCCCTGATAGCTGAATGACAGCGAACCGGATAGCGGATTTGCATTATGAACGTATATGCCGTCTATTGCCGTGGAATTTCCGCCCGGTGCAGTTGACATGGAAAGTCTGGGCTCCGGCGTTAAGGAAAATGAAAGGGAGCCTCTTAATCCGTCGGCTGACAGCCACTCGCTTGGCGATATTTGTTCTTCAAAATTGATATATTACTTCTGCGGGCAAAAACAGGAAAGCGACGGATGGAGGAAGAAACTAGAAACAGCAGAGGAATGATGCTGTAATCTGCGCATAAATGACTGGATTTTGTGGGAAATATCTTCCGCGGTATAGGGCAGCTGTTCCGAGTGAACAGAAATTTTCAAAGCGTGATTCAAATATTCATCAGGGTTGTATTCCGGTGCATAGGGAGGCAGGAAGAACACCTCCATCTTCTCCCTGTTCTTCTCCAGCCAGGCCGCAGCAAGCTTGCCGTGATGCACCTTCAGAGCTTTTCCGCCTTTAGATGCCCTGAGGGTTCTGTCTCCGCGCACACTTCACCGGGCGCTGGCTGCTCACTGCAACATTGTCAAGTGGTAAATTCAGAATAACACAAAAATACCCCCCTATCTCGGTTATCGAGGCAGGGGGATATAGCAAAATATGATTAAATTGTTATTCTTGTTTATAACATTCCAAGAAACTGTTGAACACAATATCTTCTACATTCCTTTTTATGTCGCGCAAATTATCATACTCACACAACTCATTTAATTCGTTTTGAATTTTATGAATTTCAACTTTTGTGCCAAAATGTTTCTCCAAATTTTCAATTAAATCTATTGCTGTGTTCTGTATATAGCGTTGCTTTTCTTCTGCTGGCAGGCCAACAAAATGGTAGACCATATCAAATCGGGATTTCAATGAATCCGGGATTTTTTCATGATACATAGCTTCCGTCATGTTGGAAGTAAATATTGTAGAAGCACAAAGTCCCGTATTTTCAAGACCTAAACGGTCAAGGTGTAGGAGTAGTCAAGGAATAAACGACACTCCTACGCCTTTGAAAATGTCAAGGGTTAAATGCAGAAAAATCTAAGAGCCTGTTTAAAATCTTCTAATGAGGATGGCAATGAGGGCAAAAATGAGAA